>Ga0209050_1000904_pt1 | contig 39210 bp, 37 predicted proteins | sample Araplavi_mTSA_r2_FD_184276 | JGI IMG/M metagenome (GOLD analysis project Ga0209050, IMG submission 184276) | Arabidopsis root microbial communities from North Carolina, USA - plate scrape MF_Cvi_mTSA_r2 (SPAdes) (version 2) | ecosystem: Host-associated > Plants > Roots > Endosphere | place: USA... | reverse complement strand
AGCGGGTGGATCGACCTGATCCAGCAGCTGCTCGACCGCTCCAACCTCGACACCTGCATCGTCTACCTGCAGGTGACGCGCGGCGTTGCCAAGCGCGACCATCCGTTCCCCATGCCGGCCGTCACGCCCACGGTGTTCGGCATGATCGCGCCCTGGTCCCCGCCGCCTGCCACGCAGCGCGAACAAGGCCTGTCCGCCATCAGCATCCCCGACGAGCGCTGGCTGCACTGCGAGATCAAGTCCGTGTCCTTGCTGGGCAACGTGCTGGCCAAGCAGCAGGCCGTGGACGCCCACGTCGACGAGGTCCTGCAGTTCCGCGACGGCTACCTGACAGAAGGCGCGTCCACCAATATCTGGGTGGTCTCCGGCGGCAAGCTGCTGGCCCCGCCCAAGAACAACCTGATCCTCGAAGGCATCCGCTACGGCCTGATGGGCGAACTGGCCGCCGAGGCCGGCATCCCGTTCGAGTCGCGCCGGATCTCGCAAGAAGAAGTGGAGCAGGCCGACGAGCTGATGCTGTCGTCCGCTACCAAGGAAGTGCTGGCCATCGTCTCGCTGGACGGCAAACCCGTGGGTACGGGCAAGCCTGGCCCTGTTTTTGAGCAATTGCGTGCGGGTTATGATGCCCGCATCGCCGCGCTGTAGTCCTGGCGCGGGGCGGCCTGCCTGCAATGCATGCGGGCCGGCCGTCCGCCCCAACGGCGCCCGCCGGCACTTGCCGGCACGCCGCTTGCCCCCATATAAGAACATTCAGGGGCAACTCTTTTTAGGCACATCATGAACATTCCGCCCGAAGATTCTTTGATCGAATATCCCAGCGACTTTCCCATCAAGGTCATGGGCAAGCAGCATCCCGAGTTTGCGCAGACGCTGACCGAGGTCGTGCTGCAGTTCGATCCCGAGTTCGACGCCGCGACGGTGGAAATGCGCCCCAGCAAGGGCGGCAACTACCTCGGCCTGACCTTCACGGTGCGCGCCACCTCGCGCGAGCAACTGGATGCGCTGTACCGGGCGCTGCATGGCCACCCCATGGTGTCCATCGTCCTGTAAGGCAAGACCGCTGTGATCAAGTGGCTCGCGCGGCCGGCGGACTATCTGCCGGTCTGGCAGGACATGCAGGCGTACACCAGCCAGCGCGACGACAACACGCCGGATGAAATCTGGCTGTGCGAGCATCCGCCGATCTACACGCTGGGCCAGGCGGGCTTGCCGGAACACGTGCTCAATCCCGGCAACATTCCCATCGTGCATTGCGACCGCGGCGGCCAGGTGACTTATCACGGCCCCGGCCAGGTCATGGCCTACGCGCTGTTCGACCTGCGCCGCGCCGACATGTACGTGAAGGAATACGTGGCGTTGCTGGAATCGGCCGTCATCGACACGCTCGAGCAGTTGGGTGTGGACGGGGCCTGTCGCAAGCCCGGCGCGCCGGGCGTCTATGTGCCGCATCCCGAAGGCGGCGAGCTGGCCAAGATCGCCGCGCTGGGCATCAAGATCCGCAACGGCCGCGCGTACCATGGCGTGTCGCTGAACGTCGAGATGGATCTGGCGCCGTTCCTGGGCATCAATCCCTGTGGTTACGAAGGCTTGCGCACCGTCGACATGGCGGCCTGTGGGGTGCGGCGCACGCCCACCGAGACGGGCGATGCGCTGGCGCAGAATCTTGCGCACGCCTGGCAACGCCGAAGGAACGCAAATTGAAGACCTACACCGCGGCCGAGGTCGCCGCCACCACGCCCGAACAGCTTGCCCGTCTGCGCGAATCCGGACCGCCAGAGGAATACGCCGCATGGATCCGCGCCGCCGCCGACCTGGGGCTGACCGAGGCGCAGACCATCTACGGACAGATGCTGCTGGACGGCGTGGGCGTCGAGCGCCAGCCCGCGGAGGGACTGGCCTGGTTCAAGCGCGCCGCTCACGCTGATCACCCCATGGCCATCAACATGGTGGGACGCTGCTATGAAAACGGCTGGGGCGTGGCGGCCGACGATACGGTCGCGGCGTACTGGTTCCGCCGCGCCGCCGACACGGGGCTGGATTGGGGGCTGTACAACTACGCCCATATGCTGCGCACGGGCCGGGGCGGCGTGACGCAGAACCAGGCCGCGGCGTTGGCGCTGTACCAGCAGGCCGCGCAGGCCGGCCACGTGAAGTCGATTGGCGTCGTGGCCCGTTATCACGAGGCCGGCGACGTGGTCCCGCAAGACCTGGAGCGCGCGTTCGACTGCTACCGGCGCTGCGCTGAGGGCGGCGACTTCCGCGGCATGTTCCACCTGGGTCGGATGCTGCTGTTGCAAGGCAAGAAAGAGGAAGCCGTGCAATGGCTGGTCCGCGTCCCGGAAACCGCGACGCCCGCATTTTTGAAGGAAGCCAACGGCATGCTGCAGGACTGCGGCTTTCCGGCGCTGTACGAAGCGTAGACCAGCCTCACGCGCCTCAGGTGCTCAGGCGCGCATCGAACACCACGTCCATCATGTCGTGCTGCCCGGCGCCTCGTTCGCCGTCCAGCCGGTCCAGCAACAGCTGACCGGCCCGCCGGCCCAGCTCGGCGGCGTCCACGCCCAGCGTGGTCAGGCCCTGCACCCACTGCACCGCGCTGCCGTCGTCCGAGAACCCCAGCACCGCCAGATCCTGCGGTACCTGCAGATCGCGGTTGTGCGCCTCCGACACGGCGGCGGCCGCCAGCAGGTCGGACGTGCAGAACACCGCATCGAAGATCGTATTGGTGGCCAACAGGCGCAGGAACGCCATGCGCCCGTCGTTCATGTGCTGGACTTCCGGTTGGACGATGTCCGCAACCAGTTCCAGTCCCAACGCGGCCGCGCTGCTGATGAAGCCCTCTCGGCGGGCACGCTCCCACGGCGTGTCGGCGCTGATGCAGGCGACACGCGGATGGCGCTTTTCGGCCAGATGCCGGGCCGCCATGCGGCCGGCTTCGGCGTTGTCGATGGCGACCGCGCTGTCCAGCGTCTGCGGGCAGGCGATCCAGGTTTCGACGATGGGGACCTCGAGCGCGCTGAGGGCGGTGCGCAGGGCGGGCGTGTCCACGGGGCCAATCACCAGGGCCGCCGCCGGTCGCAGCCCGTCCAGCAGGGCGAGGCCGGCGGCCTCGTGCCAGGGGCCGACGGACAGGTAGTAACCCGCTGACGCGACGCGTTCACTGCAGGCCTGCAAAGCGCGGGCGGTCGGGCCGGCATCGAGACGGGCGGCAATCACGGCGATTGGGGCGGGCAAGGGCAGGGAAGGCATGGCAAAGGCTGGAAATACGTCAGGCCAGACGATAACCCAGGGCTGCGGATGCCAGGGGGCGCCGGACGCACTGAACGGCTCGCGTTCGCCCGAACCGCCGGCCGCACTGCACGGCTCCGGTTGCCCCGGGGGCTCAGAACGTTCCCGCATCGGATCGGGCCGCGAAGGGTAAAATGCCTGTTTTCTCCCAGACCCGGCCGTTTTGCGCGCCGGTCACGAAGGTGTCCCATGTCCACGCTCGCCGAGTCTCCTGTGCCCTCGAACGAATCCACCGCCGCGCCCGCGGAGGCGGTCTACGACCCGACGCAAAAGCAGAAATCGCAGGCCAAGACGGCGCGCATTCCCATCAAGATCATTCCGGCCGAGCGCCTGAAGAAGCCTGAATGGATCCGCGTGAAGGCCGCCGCGCCCGGTTCACGCTTCTACGACATCAAGCGCATCCTGCGCGAACACAACCTGCACACGGTCTGTGAAGAGGCCTCGTGCCCGAACATCGGCGAGTGCTTCGGCAAGGGCACGGCCACGTTCATGATCATGGGCGACAAGTGCACGCGCCGCTGCCCGTTCTGTGACGTGGGCCACGGCCGGCCCGACCCGCTGGACACCAAAGAGCCCGAAAACCTGGCGCGCACCATCGCCGCCATGAAGCTGTCCTACGTGGTGATCACCTCGGTCGACCGCGACGACCTGCGCGACGGCGGCGCCGGCCACTTCGTCGACTGCATCACGCATATCCGCGAACTGTCGCCTACCACCCGCATCGAGGTGCTGGTCCCCGACTTCCGCGGCCGCCTGGACCGCGCGCTGACCATCCTGAACGCGGGTCCCCCGGACGTCATGAACCACAACCTGGAAACCGTGCCGCGCCTGTACAAGCAGGCACGTCCGGGTTCGGACTACATGCACTCGCTGAAGCTGCTGGCCGAGTTCAAGAAGCTGCATCCGGAAGTGCCCACCAAGTCCGGCCTGATGCTGGGCCTGGGCGAGACCGACGAGGAAATCCTGCAGGTGATGCGGGATATGCGCGACCACAATGTCGACATGCTGACGATCGGCCAATATCTGCAGCCGTCGGAACACCACCTGCCGGTGCTGCGGTATGTGCATCCGGACACGTTCGCGATGTTCGAGCGTGAGGCTTATGCGATGGGGTTCTCGCATGCGGCGGTGGGCGCGATGGTGCGGTCTTCGTACCACGCGGATGAGCAGGCGCATGCGGCTGGGGTGAACTGATCCGCCCGTTAAGATCGTTTTGAACGGCAGTTTTAGTCGGAACGTGGAGCCGTTTGCCAATAGGTTGAGGCATGGTGCTGTGCGCTTGGACTGCATCCGACTTCATATCGGGCGCGCTTCGAGGAAGTGACTAAGTCAACTTGACTCGTAAACCGCGCCTTTACGACGCGTCAATGCATGTTTGCATGAGTCATTGCTCATCGCTGCGCACCAGCACGCAGCCGGGAAGGTCGTTGACATCGGGCGAACTGTTCAATGCAGCGTCGGCCAGCCACCGCTTCGATTCATTTACAGGTCACCTGATCCGTTAAACAGGGCAACATCGTCGGCTGGGTCAATCACGATATTTGTCGTATCAAATCCGATCCACTCCGAGGATGAAATTGGTAAATTAATTGCTTAATTCGCCGCTTATGTTTCTACTGGCGAGGCACTTTCGGCTATCAGGTAAGGTAAAATTCCCGCGGTTTCCAATTATTGGTGCAAGCCAATTTGGTAGTAGCGTTCAATGGGGTATTGATGGCCTTTTTTCCGATTTTCATGTCGATCGTTTTCGTGGTGCGGAACCGTTCGAACGATCTTGAAAAAATACTAACCAATGCTGCGTCCTGCATTGCGTCGCTGGTTAGTGACTATGAAATTATTATCGTCGATAACGCCTCCAGCGACGACAGCGTTTCCGTGCTTAAAACGCTTACGGGGGAACGCGGTCTTCCTAATTTGCAAATATATGCGTTGACCAAGGAGGTCGACGCAGACACTGCGTCTTGGGTTGGCCTGGAAAATGCACTGGGCGATTTCGTTGCCGTTATTGATCCCTTGGCCGACAGTGTGGAATTTCTGCCGGAAATGCTTGAAAAGGCAGTCAGCGGCGCCGACGTGGTGTTTGCCAATAATCAGCGAAAGGTCCCTCAGTCGGTCGCCTATCGATTGTCGTATGCCATGTTCAACGGGCTATATAAGCGCTTCAACGGCATTCATCTCGCCAAAGAAGCGCCCCAATATAGAGTTTTGAGTAAACGAGTCGTTAACTTTATTCTTCAACATTCTCAACCGGCGATGACGTATCGGCATCTCCCGGCAACTGGAGGATTCGCGCGTGTTAACTTGAATTACAGCGCAGAACCGAAGGTTGCGCACACCAAGCGACTGGGCGAAAGTGTGGACCGAGGAATGCGGTTGATGGTGTCCAGTACGCGTGCGCCGATGCGTATCGTTACCTCATTATCGTTATTTGGCGCTGTCGCGAATCTTTTATATTCCATCTACGTCCTCGTTGTTGGATTGCTGAAGCCCGACGTTGCGCCTGGCTGGATTAGCCTGTCGCTCCAGCAATCAGGGATGTTCTTCCTTATCTCTTTGGTCCTTCTGGTACTTGGCGAATACATCCTGCAAATGGTTAGCCTGTCAAATGAAGGGCCGCTTTATCATGTTGGGCAGGAATTTACGAGCGCTCGTATGACCAGGCGTGAAAAGTTGAATATCGAGGAGATTAGAACCACTCCGGTAGGCGCGTCGGACGATGGGTCCGAGCGGATCGCTAAATGCCAACCATAGACGATAAACAAGATGCCATCGTTGTAGGTGGCGGATTCTACGGAGCTGCCATTGCCATATATTTGGCGAAGCAGCGCGGATTCAAGCGTATCGTGCTGGTGGAGCGAGAATCCGCACTGCTGAAGCGTGCTTCGTATAATAATCAAGCTCGCGTTCACAACGGGTACCATTATCCGCGCAGTTTCACGACGGCGTATCGGAGCCGCGTTAATCTGCCAAAATTTGTCCAGGACTGGCCCGAGGCGGTAACTCAAGATTTTACTAAGCTTTATGCTATCGCGCGCCGCAACTCCAAGGTCACTGCCAAACAATTTGAACGATTTTGCCGTGAGATTGGCGCAAGCATTCAGCCTGCGGAGTCGTCGCTTCGAGCCTTGTTCGAGCCAAACTTAATCGAGGATGTATTTCTGGTCCGTGAATACGCTTTTGACTCGACCAAATTGGCAAGTTGGGCGACGAGAGAGCTGGAGCACTGTGGCGTGCATGTCCATCTTCAGACCCAAGTGACCTCAGTATCCAAGGGACCAAAGGGTGACCTGAAGGTGGCAATGACGCGCGCAGATGGCGCTGAAACGTTTCTAAGTTCCCAGTATGTCTTCAACTGCACATACAGCGGACTGAATCAGTTCACGGGGGATTTTCCCGGCACCAGGACGCGTCTCAAACAGGAAATAACGGAGATGGCATTGATGAAGGCCCCACCCGAACTCGAGGGTCTGGGCATCACGGTCATGGACGGTCCATTCTTCTCGATGATGCCCTTTCCGGCGCGAGGATTGCATACGCTTTCACATGTGCGTTATACGCCTCACATGCATTGGAACGATGAACAAGGTATCAATCCTTACGACAGGCTAGAGCGCTACGAACGCGCCACGCGAGTGGAGCGCATGGTTCGGGATGTAGGGAGATATCTGCCTGCGGTGCTCGAAGCTACATACGTTGAATCGTTGTTCGAGATCAAGACTGTCCTGATGAAGAACGAGGGTGACGACGGGAGGCCAATCTTGTTCGAAAAGCACTCGGAACTTCCCGGCTGCTATTCTGTGCTGGGCGGAAAAGTTGACAACATATACGACGTTCTCGAAAAACTGGATGCCGAGGCTTTCCCTTCTACGGCAATCGCCGAGAGCGCCATATTTGGAGTATCGAGATGAATAATGCGTTAATCGGATATTCGGGCTTCGTCGGATCCACGCTTCTCAAACAGGCGTCCTTTGATGCGTGTTTTCGTTCCACAAACATCGCCACCATCGAGGGGCAGTCGTTCGATACAGTGGTGTGTGCCGGCGCTCCGGCTCAGAAGTGGATCGCCAATCGAGAGCCCGAGGCCGATTTGCGAAAGATCGAGGGACTGATCGCGCACCTGAAAACCATCCAATGCAAAACGTTTGTTTTGATAAGCACGGTCGACGTATTTAAAGAGCCGATAGGGGTGGACGAAGCGACGCCCGTGGTGGAATCGGGGCTACATGCATATGGTCTGCATCGCCGATTGCTCGAGAAATTTGTTGAGCACCACTTTCCGGCTCATCTTATTGTGCGCCTACCTGGGCTTGTGGGCCCGGGGCTTCGCAAGAACGTTGTTTATGATTTTCTGAACACGAATAACCTGAACGCCATCGAGAGCCGTGGAGTATTCCAGTTTTACCCCATGGTGAACCTCTGGTACGACATCCAAACAGCGCTTAAGGCCGGCGTGAAACTCCTTCACCTCACTGCAGAACCTGTCAGCGTGGCCGAGGTGTCCAAGGAGGGCTTCGGGAAGCTGTTTGACCAGGTGCTGCCCGGGACGCCGGCCACCTACGATATGCGGACAATCCACGCCGCGACTTTTGGGAGTGCGGGTCTCTATCAGTATGGTGCTCGTGAAACGATTCAGGCAATCAGGGCATATGCGCAGTCCGAGCCACTTGCGTTAAAGACCGATTCGGGGGTGAAATCTTGAGGCTGGCCATCTCCAATATCGCCTGGGATATCAGTGAAGACGAATTGGTGGCGGCGTTGCTACAACGGCACGCGGTTGATGCTATCGATGTCGCTCCGGGCAAGTATTTCGCGGAACCCGGGAGGGCATCCGACAAGGACATCGCTCGCGTAAGAACGTGGTGGGCTGATCGCGGGATTGAACTCACGGGCATGCAGGCTTTGCTATTTGGCACCACCGGCTTGAATCTATTCGGCGCGCGTGAATCGCAGGACGCGATGCTCAGTCATCTTGGGGCGGTATGTCGGATAGGCGCCGGCCTAGGCGCCAAACGAATTGTTTTCGGTTCACCGAAGAACAGAGACCGTTCCGCACTTGACGATCAAGAAACCATGGACACCGCGGTGGCCTTTTTCAGACGGCTTGGAGACATCGCTCATTTCCATGGTGTGCGGATCTGCCTGGAGCCCAATCCGACGTGCTACGGCGCCAACTTTATGACTTCTAGCGGTGAAACGCTGGAAGTCGTCCGCTTGGTTGATCATCAAGCTATTGGGATGCAATTGGATACGGGCGCGCTCGCCATCAATGGCGAAGACCCAGCCACAGTCCTTCAAAATTGCGCATCCCATGTTTACCACGTCCATGCGAGCGAGCCAGAGTTGCTACCGCTGGGTGATGGGGGAGTGGATCACGCCAAGGTCGCCGCAGCTCTGAATAAATATTTGCCCAATCATGTCGTCTCCATCGAGATGCTGGCCACCAAGAGTGAAGCGCACGTGACATCCATCGGGCGGGCACTGGCCGTGGCAGTACGGCACTACCGGGACGAGGCTGCTGAGGTTCGCGGATGAAGTGGCTTGTCTTGATTCTTGGCATTGCAGCAAACGCCTCCGCCAGCGTCCTGGTCAAGATAGCGATGACGCCGCCTCGCAAATTTCCGACACCCAGCGAGCCAATGGCCGCGTTGCAAAACTGGCCTTTTTGGCTCGGCCTCGCACTATATGGAATGGCTTTCCTGCTTTATGCAGCTGCGTTGGCCCGCCTGCCGCTCAATGTGGCCCACCCGGTACTGACGGCGGGTGCGATCGCAACGGTGGCCGTGTGCTCGGCAGCGATATTTCGAGAGCCGTTTCCCTGGACCACTGCACTCGGTATTGTAATGGTGATCGCGGGTGTCGCCCTAATAACGGCCCGGGTGGGCTAAAGGCAACAGCAACATGAACTTCAATGTCTCACCAGAATCGCGGGCGGGTTGGCAGGTACCGGCATTTCTAACGGCCCTATGGAGCGGCCGCAGGCATCCTTGGTGCGTCGCCATTCCTGTTATTAACGAGGGGGACCGGATCAAGCGTCTGTTGACGAGAATGGCCGCCCTCCAGATTCATAATATTGCAGACATCGTCATCGTCGATGGGGGTAGTACCGATAACTCGCTGGACCTGGAATCCCTGCAAAATTATGAAGTCAAAGGCCTGTTAGTTAAAACTGGGCCCGGCAAGTTGAGCGCCCAATTACGCTGTGTATATGCTTTCGCGCTCGATCAAGGCTATGAAGGGATCATCACCATCGACGGGAACGATAAGGACGATCCTGAAGCGATACCGCGTTTCATTGAAGCTTTGAAACAAGGCGTGGATTTTGTCCAAGGCTCGCGTTTTATCGCGGGGGGAGTGGCAGAAAATACGCCGATGTCCCGACATTTCGCTATACGGTATATCCATGCTCCTATGCTGAGCCTATTTTCGGGCTTTAAATGGACGGATACGACCCAGGGTTTCCGAGCCTACAGCAGACGAATGCTGCTGGACCCCAGCGTTGCGCCGTTTCGGGATGTGTTCATGACCTATGAGCTGCTGGCGTATCTATCCTATCGTGTACCAAAAGTGGGTTATCGCTGCCTCGAACTTCCGACGATACGACGCTATCCCAAAGGAGAGATTCCGACAAAGATATCCAGCGTCAAGGGCAATCTGTCTGTGTTGGCAGTTCTGGTCAGAGCGTGTATGAACTATTATTCACCGAAGAACTAGGTGGTATGGTTTCCTTTTGGAATCGCGCAATCGAACAGCTCAATGTTGACCTGTTGCGAACCAGCATTCTATTTTTCTTGCATGCGGTGTTTCTCGGTGCACTTTGCGGGGCTCTAGGTCACGCCCTGATCAGCTTTGGTTTTCTTGGACCGACCGGCGCGGGGGCGGTCACCAGCGTTGAGATCCATGCCACTGGAAAAAAGGACGCGAATTCAAATGGTGCCGAGGTTTGGTTTCGCGGGGCATTTGAAATTGGTGAAAATACGAGAATTCCGTGGGACAGCTTTGAAATGGATTCTTCGTGGGTGCAGCGCGACGGAATTTATATTTCCTATCTAATGCAGCCTGGGATCGCGTCCTTGAAATTCAAGGGCCCCACTCGGATGCAGTTTGCGACGAACCCGTATTCAGGAATTGTCAAATTAAAATGGGAGAACAACGAGAAAATCGTTGACCTCTATTCTGAGCGGAATGAAATCAGAGACGTCATTGTCGTACCGGGATCGAGTTACAAAGGTGGGCTGACGTATCCGGTCATATTGTTGTCGTTTGTTCTTCTTGGATTCGCGCTGGCAGCAGCGATCGTTCTGCTCAATTGGCGCGGTCTCCATCGCTGGATATTCTTCCTGCTTCTTTTGATGGCGGCGTATCTGACGCTTGCGGCATTTTATCCAGGAGTTTTTTCCAACGATTCCGCGGATCAGCTGCGCGAAGCGATGTCCGAAAATTATTGGGATTGGCACCCACCGCTCATGGCGTGGGTGTGGGCCCAACTAATTGAAGCGACGGGAAGTGTCGAATCTCTATTGATATTGCATCTGCTGCTGCTATCTATAGCCGCGGCTTTTTGGGCCAGGATTCTTGAGATTTCACGACTAGGCGTCTGGACCCCTTTTATTGCGCTCTTTCTCGCAACTCCCATTGTTATAAATTTTTCGGGGGTGTTGTGGAAGGATGTAGGCTTTTCATTTTCGCTGTTTCTAGCTTGCGGACTTGTGAGTCTGGCATTTATGCAACAGCGCATATCGCCGTTCAGAGCTATCGCAACTGTATGCCTAGTGGCCTACGCGTTTGGCGTGAGAACGAACGGAATACTTGCGATTTTCCCCGTTATATTGATGTTGTCTTGGACGATCCTGACGCAGCGCAAGCCCGGATTCTCGCAACGCACTACGATGGTATATTCTGCGATCGCCTCGATATTTATTCTAGTGGCAGTGGCTGTAGCTGTGCATGTCTTATCATATGGCTATATCAAAGCGCAAAAGCGATATCCAATTCAGTATTTAGAATTATATGATATTGCAGGAATTTCCAGCATAAGTGGCGTGGACTATTTTCCAGAATATATAAAGAGGGCGCCTGGGTATAGTATGGATAAAGTGGCCGAGGGCTACGCTAAATCCATTTTATGGGGAAATGCAAACAATCTTATAATGCGTCGTCTAGATGGTTTGCCATCCTTGTTGCCGCGTAACACCGATGCTGGCTTTCAGGCCGAGTTGCGTGCTAGCTGGTTGAATGCGATCTCCAATGAGCCTTCAGCCTACTTGAAGCATCGATTTGCCGTCTTTAATTTTCTAATGAGCGAAGGTTATTACGCCTACGAGCGGCCTCAAAGCTATAAAGATCGCAGTCGGATTCTGCAAACGCACTTCGCTGGCGAGAAAAGGGTTCCAGACGTTTCTGATTATCGCTTCCCCGGCGCGACAAGTGCAAAGACGGTTGTCTCCAGCATCCTGGCATGGTCAAACGGATCATTTCTATATGTTGGTTGGTTCTGGCTTATTCTGCTCACGCTCCAATTGTTGATCGGATTAACCATCTTGTCGCCTGCGAGAGTTGGCCTCGTTGTCGCTATGGTATCCGCATCTGGTCTGCTCTATATTTTTCCATATATTGTTGTTGCGCCAGCCTCCGATTTTCGCTACTTGTATTGGAGTGCTTTGGCTGGCGGATTATCCTCAATATTGATTGTGGCCACCACAACAAATGCGATCTGCAAAAAGCTTATAGGCGTTTTCTTTAAAAAGCGCGATTTGTTCAACGGCTTGCCGTAGCAAGCCCTCGCCCTCAAGCCATTTAATTCGATCGCTGCTAACTCATGTGGTGAAAAAGGGTGTCATCCCTGGGGCGATGCTTCGAAACGCGCGTGTAAACGATCAGACGGCTTGTGGCGGGTCTATCGGTGAAGTATTTTCCAGGAAAAATCTAAGTACTCTCACCGCTCACGAATGTCGCGTTCTGAATCTTGATGGAAGTTCGAGTAGAAACCGAATCTGGTATGCGGTGAACACTACGTAGGTCGGGAGTAGATATCGGAACGATGCTGCTTGGTTCAGCAGAAAGAAGCTACCGAGGTACGCTGTCGCCAGACAGATCACCATTCTGTCGTGCGGGCCATACCCACGCCATGCGAAGAAAAAAACAACGATAGAGAGGGGCAGCCAAAAAATTGGCAGCAGTACGGCTTGTGCCGGCCCCTGAATACGGTTCAGCTTGTTGAGCACGTTGGCGGCGTTGGAGTCGGGCACACACGTGTCTAGGTTATCCTGCAGCACCGGCCACGGCTTCACGCATGCGATTCGGGTCTGGAGGTATCCTTGGCACAATCCGAGCATACATTTATAGATTCTCACCTTCGTCCGCAGATATAACATGGGGTGCCTGAGAATCAGCCGAAACCACCTGCTTTTGATTTCGTCCGCGTGAGCCATGATTGCCGTCGTCGGAATCGCTGCGTTCTCACCCCAAAGAACGGTGTCAATCGTGACGAATGAGTGTTCTTCCACGGCTTTGGTCGTGTCGGCGATGCCGTCAAAGGTAACCGCCGGGTCCAGTTCCATGCCAATCTCGCGCGCTACACTGATAGCTCCGAGGAGTTCCCACGCTGGCGCAGCTGCAGAACTAGTGGCACCTTGGAAGCCGATCGTGGAAGGGACCCAGTTGATGACGCCCAAGGCCGCCAAAGTCGTTGCCGCCAGAGCAAATTTTAGGGCCTTTGATCCGTTCTGCAGCTTTGCAATAAACAACCACACAAATGGCAGGAGCACCAGTGAATTCTGTCTGAAGCCGAATAGGATCACGCAAGATAGCGGAAACACGAATATTACTAATACACGAGCCGACCGTTCTAATGCATATAGGGAGCCGACAATCCCTAAAATCGCAGTGAGCGTCCAGACATCCGGCACGATGAAACTCGTATAGGCAAAGACCAACGGGATCATGAAAGGCACTGCCACCCACCACGGGCGGGCACTGGAAGTGAAATAGATCCAAGAAATGCCGCCCAAAAGCAGACAAAAAACTTGAGCGGCATGGAAGTATGGCCCTGCGAACTCAGTTGCCGCGAACGGGACCATAAACCAGGTCATCGTTGGGGCCAACCAAAGTTCAAGTCCCCAGGGGATCTCGAGTTTCCCGACTATCGTGTAGGCGCCGGCCCACCTAGCCAAGGTATCTGACATTGAGATGCCAGGCTCGAAGACCAGAAAAGACAGAGCGAGCACCGCGGCTAGCAGCAGGCAAGGCCCGAGTTTCTCACGGCTAGCGAGGCGTTCGGACATACGTTTGCGTATGGCGTTTTCGGCCATTAGATTCCATATAAAACTAGTACGATATGAAACGGTGCAAGCACCGTTTGCTCATCATCGCGACGCGAAGTTTTCAAATCATAGTTGGACTAGGATTTGCCATTGCAAGACCACTGGTCATGTCGTATTCAATCACCCGTGCTTTCGTCGCATTAACGTCCGGGGTAAGGAAAGAAAAAACCGGGCTTGATATGCTGCAAACACCACATACGTTGGCACGAAATATCTGAACGTCGCCGCTTGATTGAGTACAAAGAAGCTTCCAAAATATGCTGCTGCCAGAATGATCAAGATCCGATCGTGCCGGCTATATGTATTCCAACTGAGAAACATTATTGCGGCGGATAGCGGGATCCAAATTATGGGAAGGAATAGTATGCCTGTCGTTTCCTGAATCTTATTTACCGCTGTTAAAACCTTCGAACTTGATCCAGAACCGTCACATGTGCGAAGGAGTCCCTCCAACTGAGGCCACGGCTTCATGCAAGTCGTTCTTCCAATTATGTCGCCTTCACAAAGGCCCATCATGCATTCGTAGATCCTGAGTTTGGTCTTAATGTATATGATGGGGTGCTTAATTATCATCTGCAGCCATCGAGACTTTATCTCTGCTGACTGGTTCATTATGGCCATCGTCGGAATTGCAGCGTCGCTCCCCCAAATAAGGGGATTTATGGTTACAAATGAGTGGCGACTGGCGGCAAGTTCCGTGTCACCAAAACCTTCGAGCGACAATGTTGAATCTAAGGGAATACCGTTTTCCTTCGCTATCCTGATTGCCCCAGCCAGTTCCCAAGCAGGTGCGGACGCCGAACTATCTGGACCGACGAATCCCACAAAGGGGGGCACCAGCGCTATCGTAGAAAGGGCGAGAACAGTAATGGCGAACATACCTGCCTTTACCCTTTTTGTCACTTGCCGGAGTCGCCAGATGAAAAACCAAATGAATGGCACAAGGACGAGCGAATTCTGGCGGAAACCGAATAGAACGATGCAAGAGAAAAAAAAGATGATAAGCGGAAGCGTGCGTCTTGATGTCTCAAGCGCTTGAAAACAACCGACGGTGACCAAGATCGCGGCTAGCGTCCAAACGTCCGGGACGATGAAGCTTGCGTAAGTGAAAATAAGTGGAATCATAAACACGAAACCGACCCACCATGGGCGCTGGCATGAGGAGAAACGAATCCATGCCGCTCCCCCGAGCATTAAGTAGGCGATTTGTGCGATAAGAAATAACGGTGGACCAAATTCCGTAGCGGCAAATGGCACCATAAACCACGTCATCGTCGGGGCCAGCCAAAGTTCCAGGCCCCACGGAATATCAAGCTTGCCGATAACGGTGTAGGCGCCCGCCCATCTGGTCATGGTATCCGACATGACGATACCCGGTCCAAAACAGATGGCAGAAATTACAAGGACCGCGACCAGCAATATATAAGGCGCGCCATTATTTGCAAAAGCGCGCCTAAATCCCAGTCTGTCCAATATATCGATTTTATGCATTTTGACGCGAATGCGGTTCACTTGTCTTGCAGCACAAGTTTAATCGCCTGGAGACGCCCAGGTCCAAATATAAATTGAATTTGGTCCAGCCCCATGTGGCAGTCGTGTTTGCTTGCCCTGCGCGCTTAGAGAGCGTGGGGGTTATTCGAAAGCCAGCGGTAAAACCGTGATATGCCCACGGTAAAGCCGACTTGAGGCGACCAGTCGAGCGAACGGTGCGCCGCTGATATGTCCAGCACATTCGAGGGAACATCGAATGCGCGGGCTGGTAGATACTTCCGTTCTGCAGGCCGGTCAACGACCGCTTCTATCGAATCCAGTAGCTCATTTACCGAGACGCCTATCCCGGAGCCGATATTTAAAACGCGCTCCTCGGTACGCCCCGGCTCGATGCAACGAATTAGCGCGCGTGTGACGTCTGAAATATGCAGATAGTCCCGAACCGACGACCCGTCGCCCCAAATATCCACGCTCTCTCCTCTCATGATCTTTCCCAGAAAGATCGCAATGGCTCCTTGATTGCCTCGCGTCAGCTGTCTTTCCCCATAAGGATTCGCCAAACGCAGGACCTGGTACTCCAACCCGTGCAGGGTCCGGAACATCTCCAGGTACTTCTCAATAGCGAGTTTGGTGATTCCATAGGAACAAATGGGATCGGTGGGATGGCTCTCTGGTATAGGGGTATACCGAGGATTTCCGTACACCGTGCCGCCCGACGAGGTGAAGATTACCTTTTTTACACCCTCGCTGACGGCCGCGGTGAGCAGTCGAACGCTGCCAATCAAATTGCTTTCGATGTCGTAGCAAGGATCGCCATTCGACGACTTCGGCAACGTCGTGGATATCAGGTGATAGCAAACATCGCAGCCTTCCAACGCTGATCTCACGTCATCCGAATTTTCAAAATTTCCGTCGAAATATTCGAGATTCTCACGAGGTTTGTGATGGCCGGTATGCAGGCGTCCAAAGCTACGAACGCGGTGTCCCGCCGCGAGCAGCCCATCGACAAGATGGGACCCTACGAACCCGCGCCCACCGAGGACGAGGCAACGTAGGGGCGTTGCGTTATCGGTCATCGTTTGAACCATTTGTCGGCCTTGAAAGAAAGTACCAGCCTTATGATTTTTGCCATGAACGGCCTCGATGCGAGAGCTTTCAGGCGCATCAAATCGCCAGCACTGAATTCAGTTGCAACGGCCGTGCTTTCCGCGGCAGTGATCGCGCCATCCCCGATGTAGCCAATGCTTGGGTACGTCATGGTGGGGTTGTTCCAGAGGTACCCCGGACCGTTCGCATTCATCAGCATGAAGAGCTCATCGCCAAACCGTTGATAGATGGCCGGATTTTTCCTGGCCATCTGCTCGTACATATAGAGAACTGTGCTCCGCCGGAACTGCCGAGCCATGGAATTGTGTCGCACGCGATAGTTCACGAGTGGTTCCGGAATGGAGACGCCCTTGTACCCCAGGCTGGCCATCCGCAGCCATGCTTCAAAGTCCTCCATTCCGAACATCATTTCTTGATCATTGATGCCGGCCTCCAGGAAATCCTTTTTCCGCACGACCTGGAACGCGGCGAGCATGTTGGCAGCCAGAAAGTAGGGGAACTCAGTGTCGAAGTTGAGCCAGTAGCCTTCACTCTCACCAAAGTAATTCAGCCACGAATAAACAAAGGAAACGTTGTCAAACTTGTCCAGGATATTCGCGCACTGCGAGTAGTACGTGGGCATGACGCAATCGTCCGCGTCCAGGAATGCTATGTACTCGCCGGTGGCCGCGCGCGCGCCCACGTTGCGGGCATTGGCCAACCCCGCGTTCTCTATGTCCAGAATGCGAATATGTGGACTTGTTTGACGCAGTTGCTCCAACAGCTCAACTGCATCCGAATCGGTACTACCGTCATTCACAATGACGATCTCGATATCGGCATAGTCGCAGGCTGCCACGCTGGCCAGTGTTTCGGGAAGGAATGCCGCCAAGTTGTAGAAGGGTATGACGACTGAAATTCGCCCTGACACACTGCCCGGAATGCCCTGTTCAACAGGAACAGTGCGATCCACCTTGACGTGCTCATGCGCAAACGGATACTTCGCGGGTCGCGAGTCGGAGAGCGCGATTGTGCGAGCCAGATGCTGCGTCCGGTTTTGGATGAAGTTCGGTACCGAGCACACATCGCGGATTCTTAGCCGGCCATTGGCGCCAATTGTCTTCAATTCCTCGGGGGAGCATGCCAGCGCTTTCTGAATAGTGTCTTGAAAGCTATTGGGCTGGTCCCAGTCGAACACCCACCCGCAAGACGAGTCGGATCCAACCATTTCGGCCTGACCTCCGGACTTCGAGACGACGACGGGCATTCCCAGTTCCATGGCCTGCATGCAGACATATGGATAGTTTTCGTATATCGACGGCACCACAACGACTCGGGCCGAAGCAAAAATCGCAGGGAGTTGGTCCGTGGGAACTGGCTCAGACAAGGTGAGCAGGCCCTGATCGATGAAAGACGAATATCTGTTTTGGATATATGTCTTCATACTGATCTGCTTGGGCGACCAATGGGTATCACCCCCCACCATGCGCAGGCGAATCTTGTGCCCGGCCTCCCAAAGCGTCTTGAAAGCGCTTAGAAGTTGCACTACACCTTTACGGTATTCCAGTCTTCCCAGATAAATGCAGTCAAACTCCGGGACGTCTTCCCGTTTGCAAGACGGTTCAGATGCAGTTTGAAAGTGCGGGTAGGGGATGACTTCGATGGGTTTGTCAGTATGCTGCTGAATCTTCCCTTTCAGGAACTCAGAGGGGCTAAGCACAGCATCGGCCGCCCGCAGGCAAAATTTCTCGCACTGGCCCAACCAGTAATTGGGAAAGAGATATGACGGTTCCTGGTTGACCTGGGCGAGCTCGAAAACGGGCGTATGGGAATAGATGACGATACGGGTCCAAGTCAATTCAGGCGCGCCAGCCAGCTTTCGCTTTAACAGGAAATACGCCATTGCGCCATAGTCCTGAACCTCGATCATGTCGGGCGTTATTCCCGATGTCTTGATTCGACGGATGATTTCGTCGGCAATGCAATAAGACATCAAATGCCAGTAACCGAGTGCAGCCTGCAATTTCGGAGCAGCCACGACTGGAACGCGAACGAGCCCAAACCGTTCTTGCAGCGATTCTTCGCTGATTTCAGTTTGTCCAGGGTTCGCCCGCGTAAACACGGTAACCGAATGCCCGGACTCAGCCCATGCCATGCCAGCTTCGCGGCAGTAGGTGCTAATTCCGCCGCCGTACATGGGTGGGAATTCGGACGTCACAATCCAAACGTTTAGACTCTTCATTTATGGTTAATCCTATTATTATGAATGTTCCCGTCTACATCGAACCCGAGACGCTCGGAAAAAGTAAAACATTCGCCGCCGCTAGAGTTGCGCAGCCTATCGTTTCTGTAATTCTTGCGTCAGCCTGGACTGGTTTTCTTCAAGGTCGGAAATATATTGGCGCAGCTCGGCCATCTGTAGCTTCTGCTCGTTACGGCTTTGCTCCAAAGCAACCACATACTTTTGAATCTCGGCCAACTGGTGGGCCTGCGACGCTAGCGCACGACCATTCTCCCGAGATTCTGCGACAAGCTGGTATTCAAACTTGAGAGCGAGCGCGGTCAAGCGCTCGATCTCGGACAAGTAGTCGTTTGCTGCATTATCGAAGAAGGCCGCAGGCGCTGAGTTCAGGCTGTCCGAATGCTTGTCCGCAGCCAGTATTCGGCCACAGAACAACATCGCGGCCGCCGTTTCGCGCAGGACGAACGGCGCGGGTGTTAGATGAGGCGCGGAAAAGTACTGCGCCATGGCACCTTGTACGTCCACAGCGGTTTGCCGCCAAGTCTGGCGAGCCGCGGCGAGGTCGCCGTCCACAGCTTCCAATAGCCCGAGCAAATATCCAGCCTGGGCGGGCTTAGTCAACAACGTAACGCTGAAGCTTGCCACGTCCGCATCAAGCACCCATCGAAGATATTCTTTCGCACCGTTGCGGTCGCCAACGCTCAGCGAAAGCAGCCCTTGAACGTACGCAAGGGAAACTTGCCAGCGCAGGACGCTTGGGTTGCTCGACGCTTGTCCATCGGCGATGTATCGTTTGATTGCTTCGCCATCAGCATCGTCAAGGACGATTTCTCGATTCAGAGCCAGATACGCGAGTATACAAAGGGCTGCTCCCGCATCGGGGCTATCCGACGAGGCCTTGATCAACGTTTGGCGGGCCCACTTTTCACGCAGACGACCATTGGATGTCCGAGAACCCAGAGCAACCAGGCTTCGAATCAGCCATGGATTTTCGTAATCTCGAGAAAATGCCAAGGCATTCCCCGTCGTTACCCGCTCTTCAGAGGTGTAACCCTTGTCAACGTACGGGACGTCCTCACCTCCGATTGGGGATTTGGCGGCAATCGCCAACAGCCATTCAGATTCGACGCCCTCTGTTTCGTCGAGGGCAATTTCGCGAAGCTGACGCGGGCGCCTTTCCCATTCGCATCGTCCGTTTGCTAGTTTCACCCTGTCTGCAGTCTGGCCGAACAGATGTTCGATTTCGAAACAGCCTTCCATCTGGGAGGTGAATTTCGGAATATCGTAAACGTGGAAATGATACGGGTTGGGATCTTCTCCCGTCTCGTCACTCCAGTCATTGGGAACGCTCGATATGATTCTGCCTCCAGGAGTCAGAATGCGGTGAAACTCCTTCAAGAGGTCAGCCGGACGCTCCACGTGTTCCAACGTTTCAAAGCAAACGACAACGTCCACGCTGTTGTCCGGGATGTCGAACAGGCATTCGGGTAGAAAGCCTTCCGAAAAGGTAATGGTCTGGTCTACGCTATAGCAGGCGTTGGCATAATCGATTGCGGAAGTGCTACCGTCGATACCCCTGAAGGACGACGCTGCCGTCAGGCCTTTCAAAGTATACGTGCCGTACCCGAGTCCACACGCGGCATCGAGAACTACATCACCGGGCCTGATGTATTTGGAGGCGAAATGATATCGTCCGACGTGAGCATCTGATCGAGTGCCCGTGTCTCGAAACATATCCATGTGCAGACTGCGCTCTTCATCCAGCGATGACAGCGGATATGCGGCTTCAGCTGCTGCGGGCATGCGTTCCAACAATATGCAGATCGAAGCGCCGTCACTATTCAGGCTTTCATAATCATTCACAGCGTAGTAGGCTGGATGCTTCCGGAAACCGGCTTCGAAGCAAAGGCGTTCCCACCATGCGCGATCTTGAACGGTCAAGCGCGCGGGATCCTGCGCGGCCGCAGTCGTTGCCACCTGCAACCAGACATAACGCTGCGCCACGCGGCGAATTTCGGATAGTGCCTGCTCGACTTTCCCAGTATGCACGTACTCCAGGCAGTCGACGATGAGAACGGTGCCGAATTCGGCGTCCTGAAACGGCAACTGAGTGACCGATCCAGACAAGTTCCCGCCAGTTATCTGACCGTCGGCGCCCTGCGCCGTCGCCGTGGACTCGCTAAAGCCGACAGCATCCACACCGTGTTTCAGCAGTGCCGTCACATGAGCTGAACTGGACCGGCCAAGGCATAATATCTTCGACATTCCGCATGTACGGATTACACGCTCAATTCCGCCAAGTACGGTCGGCTCGCGGTCGGGTACTTCCGAGTGGGGTGAAATCTTATTTACCACGATGCATTCATCCTCAAATCCGCGACCCCACCAAAGAAGTTTTCATCGCGATTCATCAAAATTTGGAAGAAAGCGGCTTCGTCGATCCAATGCAACATGCGTTGTCCCATGTAGTCCGGCGTTTCTTCAAACGTTACTGTTGCCTGAATCTCATACAGATTCATCCCCAACGGTGAGTCACACGACAGTTCAACCGCAAATGTCTCGCCCGCGGAGAACTTCTGGTCCCAGAATAGTGGAGTGCTGGCGGCCGAATTTCTTAACCGCATGTCTTGATTAAGTGTGCCCCAAGAGTAAATCTTGATGCCTTCCTTGTTCCTGATTCTCACGCCAACATTCAGGTTGGAAATGGGACTTAAGACCTCGCACGAAATCCGAATGCGAAGCGCGTCGCCCGGGAAGAACACAGTCGACTCTTGCCCCTCGCCATTCAATGTCTCCACTTTGACGATTCTGACCTCGCCATCCCCAAACGTAAGCTTGTCGGAGCGTGCCGTCTCCGCAGGCGAGGTATGGGCTTGCTCGTCGGATCGATCGGAGCCATCTCCCGTCGCTGCAGGCGTCACCGCAGCCTGGGCCTTGGCCGCGAGTTGTTTCGTGGCTGCCGTGAAGTACGACGATTCTTCGTCGTGCAGCTGCCGTCGGTACTCCAGGACCACGTCCGACGACTTGCCCCAGGTGACGGTCCGACCTTGCTTGAGGAGGAGGGCGCGACTGGTGAGCGTCCGAACGCTTTCCTGGTCGTGAGACACAAAAAGCAAAGTCGTTCCATCGGCTACCAGCTTCTCGATGCGCCGGAAACATCGCTTTTGGAAAAGCGCGTCGCCCACAGCCAGCGCTTCGTCAACGACGAGGATATCGGGCTCGACTTGAACCTGAACGGCGAAAGCCAACCGAATCAACATGCCGCTCGAATAGGTCTTGACGGGCTGATCGATAAACTGACCGATATCCGCGAACGAGGCGATGGCATCGAATCTTTCATCTATCTGTTGGCTGGTTAGTCCAAGCAGGGCTCCATTCATGTAAACGTTCTCTCGACCAGAAAACTCAGGATTGAAACCTGAGCCCAGTTCGAGCAACGCAGCAATACGGCCGGTCGTTTGAACGCTGCCCGCCGTTGGGGAAAGCGTGCCGCAGATCATCTGCAAAAGGGTGGATTTGCCGGATCCGTTACGTCCAAGAATGCCAACACTTTCGCCCTTCTTGACCTCGAACGATACGTCTCGAAGTGCCCAGAACTCGTTGAAGTAATGGCTCGGCGGCTTTCCCACCGCGCGTTGCAGATGAGGGATGAAAAACTGCTTCAGCCTATCCCGCGGCGAGGAATAGATTTGATAGCATTTGCTGAGGTTCTCAACCGTGATTGCAGTATCAGAGGACATCAGCAAATCCCTTTCGCATTTTTTGAAACCATGCAAATCCCAGCCACGCGATCATGGCAGCTATGAGCGTGTAACCGCTGTAGAGCAACCAGTCGGGAGCCTTGCCCCAGATCAGGGCGTTTCGAACCGCCTCGACCACAGGAGTCATTGGATTCATCACCATGAACTCCTGATACTGTGCAGGCAGCGCGGAGATCGGGTAGAAGATCGGGGATAGAAACATCAGGGCCATGGTCAGGATGCTAATCACCTGTCCCACATCACGCAAAAAAACGCCTAGGGACGCCAAAATCCAAGTTATCCCAAGGGTGAAAAGCAGCAGTGGGAACAAGATTATGGGTAAAAGGAGTGCGGTAGCTGGCGGTATGCCTAGAAAAATAAGATAGAAAAGCAACCAGACGCTCATGCTGATCAGAAAATGAAAGAGCGCAGCGCCTAGGGCGACGACAGGCAGAATTTCCAGGGGAAATATCACCTTTTTGACGTAGTTCGTATTCGACAGGATAAGACTTGGCGCTCTGTTGATCACTTCGGCAAACAGGTTGAACACCATCAGACCCGCAAACAAAATTATCGCGAACTGAGTTTTTGATTCGCTTCCGCCAGGCCAACGGGCTTTGAACACCACGCTGAACATGAATGTGTACACGAGCAGCATGAACACCGGATTGAAAAAGGACCAAACGATCCCGAGGAAGGATCCTTTGTACCGGCCAAGCACGTCCCGCTTAACCAGAGCTTTGATCAGGCCGCGATTGCTCCAAAGACTCTTGGTCAGTGAAGCCGGGGAGCCGCTATTCCGTTGCATTTTCACTCGCGAAATCGTTGTTTGAAGCGTACCCGGCAGGGTTGCGATGCTGCCAGCGCCAGTGGTCTTCGCACATGGCTGCCAAGTTTCGTTCGGCGCGCCATTGCAGTATTGACTCGGCATGGCGGGTGCTGGCGTAGCAAGCGGCGACGTCACCAGGTCTTCGAGGTAAAAATTCGTACGCGATGGTCTTGCCGCTCGCCTGCTCAAACGCGCGCAGGACCTCTAGGACGCTATAACCACGGCCGGTTCCGAGATTCAACTCGATGCATTGCGGCGGCGCCGCCCTTTCAATTGCCTTTACGTGCCCAATCGCGAGGTCAACGACGTGTATGTAATCACGCACGCCTGTTCCGTCAGGGGTGGGATAATCGTTGCCCCAGATATTCAATTTCTCGCGAAGCCCGATCGCCACCTGAGCAATGTATGGCATCAAATTGTTCGGCGTATCCTTTGGGTCTTCACCGATCAAGCCGCTTTCGTGGGCACCGACAGGATTGAAATAACGCAGAATGGTTACGTTCCAATCCGGTGACGCTCGAAAGTGGTCACGCAGCATGTCTTCAGCGATCAGTTTGGTGCGGCCATACGGATTGGTTGCCGATAAAGAATGCGCTTCATCAATGGGCAATGATACCGGTTCACCATAGACAGTGGCCGAAGAGCTGAAAACCAGCTTTTTCACGCCGATGGTCTGCATCGCAGTCAGCAGTGTAAAGGTGCCCACAACGTTGTTGTGGTAGTAAGTCAAGGGATTCGTAACGGATTCGCCGACAGCTTTCAATCCCGCAAAATGGATCACCGAATCGCATTGGCTTTCGTGAAGTGCGCGCGTCAACGCACTTGCGTCGCGAATGTCGCCTTCCATGAATTGGATATCCGCGTTGGCAATACGCTCAACACGTTCAAGTCCCAGACGGCTGCTATTCGACAGATTGTCGTAAACAAAAACCTTATGGCCGGCCCGCAACAATTCCAAGCACGTGTGGGTGCCGATGTAGCCTGCGCCGCCGGTCACGAAGATTGAACTCATTTAAATAGTTCCGCGGTTATTAAAGGCTTACCCAGCTCGTCGGATTTCGACAGTATCGGGGGGGCGCGAAGCGGCCATCGTATATTTAGCGATTCGTCGTTCCACGCGATGCAGCGTTCATGCTGGGGCGCGTAATAGTCCGTAGTCTTGTACAAAACTTCCGCCGAGTCGGACAGGACCAGAAACCCGTGAGCGAAACCTGGCGGGATCCATAATTGCCGCTTGTTATCCGCAGACAAATTCTCTCCGACCCACTGGCCAAATGTCGGCGACGATCTGCGAATGTCAACTGCGACGTCAAACACTTCACCTGATATGACCCTCAGGAGTTTTCCCTGGGTATTTTCGATTTGATAGTGAAGTCCCCGCAAGACATTCTTCATGGACAGGGACTGATTGTCCTGAACGAACTCGACCCTCTGGCCAATGACCGTCTCGAATTGACGATGATTGAAACTCTCAAAGAAATATCCGCGCGCGTCCTGGAAAATCCTGGGTTCAATAACCTTAACTTCTGGAATTTCTAGAGAGGAAACTCTCATCAGTAGATCCTTTCGAGGAGGAGGCGCTTCAGGTATTGGCCATAGCCGGTCTTTTGGAGGGGCGTAGCCAATCCATCCAGTTGCTCCGCAGTGATCCATCCCTGGCGATAGGCGATCTCTTCGGGGCATGCCACTTTCAGACCTTGGCGATTCTCCAAAGTCGCGATGAATTGACTTGCTTCCAACAAGGATTCATGGGTACCGGTATCCAGCCAGGCATATCCCCGACCCATGATTTCCACGGAGAGATTTCCTTGCTGCAGGTAGACGCGATTCACATCGGTAATTTCAAGTTCGCCGCGCGGGGATGGCTTTATGCGTTTCGCGATGTCGACGACCTGGTTGTCATAGAAGTACAGACCGGTCACCGCGTAATTCGACTTTGGCGTCTTAGGTTTTTCCTCAATGGAGAGAACTTTTCCCTCGGAGTCGAATTCCGCCACGCCGTACCGTTCTGGGTCGTGGACATGGTAAGCAAATACGCTGGCGCCCGTCGTTCGCTCGTTGGCGCTGCTCAGCAAGCTTGCGAAGTCATGGCCGTAGTAAATGTTGTCCCCGAGTACAAGCGCCGAAGGCGAGTTGTCGAGAAACGATTCACCGATAATGAACGCTTGCGCCAATCCGTCTGGGGAGGGCTGGACCGCATATTGAAGGTTAAGGCCCCACTGCTCCCCGGAACCCAAAAGTTGCTGGAATCTCGGAATGTCTTGCGGCGTCGAGATAATCAAGATGTCTTGAATTCCCGTCAGCATCAAAGTGCTGAGCGGGTAATAGATCATTGGCTTGTCGTAAACCGGCAATAGCTGTTTACTAATGGCCAGCGTGGCCGGGTGCAATCGCGTGCCGGAGCCTCCGGCCAGAATGATGCCTTTGCGGTTCATAGGGGATACTCCATCGATGTAGTCAATTGATCCACGGTTCGGTTCACATGAACGGTCCAGTCGGGAAACTGTAGTAGCAACGCTTCGCTCAGCGCGGACGTGTCCAGGCAGGAATTTTTGGGGCGGGGTGCCGGCAGGGGGTAATCGTCCGTGGGAATCGGATGAATCTTCTCGGAGTTTGCCTTGATTGCCGCGCCGTTCGCGGTTGCGCGGGACACGATATGGCGCGCAAAGCCGTGCCATGTGGTTCGGCCGGCGGCGGTCAGATGATAGATGCCGCTCTTGCACAGCCCCTGGCGAAATCCCGCAATAGCCAGCGCGGTTACGTCGGCGATCAATTCCGCCGACGTGGGTGCGCCGTGCTGATCCGCGACGATGCGCAACTCGTCGCGCTCCTTCGCCAAGCGCAGTATTGTCTTGACGAAATTGCTTCCATGCGCCGAGAACACCCAGCTCGTCCGAAGAATCAGGAACGGGCAGCCGCTGGCCACAATGGCCTCTTCGCCTTGGCGTTTCGTGCGACCGTAGACGCTTAGCGGATTGGTAATATCCGAGGGTTCATAGGCTGCGGTTTTGGCGCCGTCAAAAACGTAATCAGTGGAGTAATGCACCAGCAACGCGCCGCGTGATCTTGCGTATTGAGCGATCACCGCCACAGACTCTGCATTGATTGCATGCGCCGTTTGCGTATTTGATTCCGCCTTGTCAACCGCGGTATAGGCAGCCGCATTCACGATCACGTCCGGTGAATGCGCTGCCAACACATCGATCAGACTTGCCGGAACTTCAAGATCCGCCTCTGCGCGGCTTAACGTGATCAACTCACCGAGCGGGAGCAGGGTGCGATGCAGCTCACTTCCGACTTGTCCGGTCTTGCCCAATAGAAGAATCTTCATAACGAGCCTAGATCCTATTGAGAATCGCTGCGATCAGCAGCCCGAGGTTGCCGAGCGGAGTCTGTCGATAGATCCCAGATCGCCATATTCCGAAGACGCGAGGGATCAAACTGCGTTGACGCGCCAAGGTGAACCGCTCGAAGGTGGACGAGCTGTCGTGCGACAGGCTGGAAATGATGGGCCGCATGGCAACGATGTGCTGGTCTGTCCATGCCTTCAAGTGGCCCTTGAACAGCTTGCCAATCCGTTGAAGGCGTGCGCCAAAGCCGGTGTTGGCGCCGATCAAATTCTCCGCATGTTGCCGATAAAGCAATGAAGGAATGGGGTCGTAGAACACCTGGCCGCCGCATCCGCTCACCACGATGTACACCCACCAATCGTGGGCTGCAACCTTAACGTCGGCGCCGGCCGACTTCAACAACCCGCGTGCGGCGTTGTTGAAGACCATGGTATTGCCGCCTGCCACGTTCTGCACCAAGGCGTTCTTGAAGGACGGCGGGCGCGTGAACAAGGGCGAGTATCCAAGTTTTCCGCCTGCTTCGTCCACCAGCTCGGTCCTGGTGCAATATAGCGCCGGGACGTCAGCGGGGACAGTTTTGAGCCAGCGGACAGCCCGTTCAAGCTTGTCAGCATGCCATATGTCGTCTTGGTCTGACATTGCGTAATAATCAGCAGCGATTTCGTCGCGGCAGACAAGAGACAGGAAGTTCGCGGCAAAGCCCTTGCGTGGTCCCGCGCGGACAAAAAGGCGTTCTGGTCCCCAAGCCTGTTGGTACGATTTGAGCACCTCTTGCGTGTTGTCCTGGGAACCGTCGTCCGATACCCAAACGCTCCATTCCCGGTGCGATTGTGAGGCGAAGGAATCCAACTGTTCTGCAAGGTACTGGCCACCTTGATAGGTGCAGAGGAGGATAGCGACGTTCTGGCTCATCGTGCCATCCGCGAGAGAATGCGATTGAAGGGAAACGCTGTTGCCCACTGCTCAACGAATGGGTACGGGAAGTAAATTGGGGAAGCGCTCATGATTGCAGGAGGCCGCGATCCGGGTGGAGCGCAAGCCGTTGGCACATTCAGCCGTCGTACTGGGTGTTCACCCAGTCGCGATAAGCGCCGCTGGTGATGTTCGCGACCCAATCCTGGTTAGCCAAATACCATTCAACGGTTTTGCGAATGCCGGATTCGAAGGTTTCCGCCGGCTTCCATCCCAATTCCCGCTCCAGGCGCGACGCATCAATGGCGTATCGCTGATCGTGACCCGGCCGGTCCTTGACGAACGTTATCTGGTTCTTATACGGCTGACCATCGGCACGAGGGCTGAGCTCGTCGAGTAGCGAGCAAAGCGTGTGGACGACGTCGAGGTTGGCCTTTTCGTTCCAGCCCCCTACGTTGTAGGTTTCGCCCAGCTTGCCGTCGGCCAGCACCCGGCGGATCGCTGCGCAGTGGTCCTTCACGTACAGCCAATCGCGGATCTGCTGGCCGTTGCCGTAGATAGGCAACGGTTTGCCAGCCAGCGCATTGTGGATCACGAGCGGGATCAGCTTTTCGGGGAAATGGTACGGACCATAATTGTTGGAGCAATTGGTCGTGAGCACGGGCAGGCCGTAGGTATGGTGATACGCGCGAACTAGGTGATCACTGGCTGCCTTGCTGGCCGAATAGGGGCTGTTGGGCTCGTACCGGTTGGTCTCGTTGAAGGCGGGATCGTCCTTTTTCAACGAGCCGTAGACTTCATCGGTGGAGACGTGCAGGAAGCGGAACGCCGCGCGATCATCGTCGGGAAGCGCATTCCAGTACGCGCGCACGCTTTCGAGCAGCTGGAAGGTGCCAACGATGTTGGTCTGAATGAACTCGCCCGGACCGTGGATCGAGCGATCCACGTGCGATTCCGCGGCGAAATTGAGGACGGCGCGCGGCTTGTGCTCTGTGAGCAGTTGGCTGACGAGTTCAAAGTCGCCGATGTCTCCCTGAACCAGCTTGTGAGCGGGATTGCCTTTAAGCGTAGCGAGGTTGTCCGGGTTGCCCGCATAGGTGAGCTTATCCAACGTCACAACGGGCTCATTGGATTCCAGGAACCAGTCGAGTACGAAGTTGGAGCCGATAAAGCCCGCTCCGCCGGTAACAATAATACTCATTCTTATATAGTCCTTGAGCGATGAGCGCGGTGCGCGAACCCGCTCGTTAACCCTCAATTATGCCGCAACTGTCATGACGCCTTCAAACAAGTGAAACAAAGCGTTTGTCAAAACGAGGTGGTCACAACGGCATAGAAAGAGGCCACAATTTTGCCCTTGCAAATTCACGCAGGAGTTACGTGGCCTTACGGGCGACTGGGCTGGTCCAAAATATGTCCCCTTTACCAGTCGCCTTATTGAGGAAGCGCGCCACCACGAACAGGAGATCCGACAGCCGATTCAGGTACTGCCGGACCGGCGCATTCACGCTTTCCACCTCCGCGAGTGCCACCACCGCACGCTCAGCCCGCCGGGCCACCGTGCGCGCCATGTGCGCCACTGCTGCCGGTCGCGAGCCGCCGGGCAGGATGAACTCGCGCAGCGGCGGCAGCGCCGCGTTGTAGTGCGCGAGCCGCGCATCCAGATGAGCAACCTGCGCTTGGGTGATCGCGGCATGGCCGGGAATGCAAAGCTCCGCGCCCATGTCGAAGAGGTCGTGCTGGATGGTGAGCAGGTCGGCGGACACGTCCTCCGGCAGGGTTTCAGTGAGCAGCAGGCCGATGACGCTGTTCAGTTCGTCCACATCGCCCAGGGCGGCGATGCGCGGGGCGTCCTTGGGGATTCGGGATCCGTCCCCAAGCCCGGTGGTGCCATCGTCGCCGGTGCGGGTGGCAATGACGGATAAGCGGTTGGCCATGGCTTTTTTGATTCAGTGAGAAGAGTTGGAGGCTTGCTTCCGACGGTAAGCGCAGCCCGCAAGCAGGGCCGCCCCGCAAACAACCGTCAGGATTGTTGCGCACTGGCGGCGGAATGGTTGCATTCGCGCAGTATCCTAGCACTGTAAAAAGCGGCAGGAGCGCCTTACGCGTCTGGCCGCTTGGATCGCATAGGGAGGTTACATATGGGTTTTAACGGCAAGTACGCAACGCCCATGGCCGTTGCCACCGCAATGGCTGTCGTGTCGCTGGCGACGCCAGTCGCTTTCGCGCAGCAGGCCGATGCCACGGGCGAGGTGCGGCGCGTGGACGCCGCGGCGGGCAAGGTCACGATCAAGCACGATGCCATCACGGCGCTGGACCTGCCGGCGATGTCGCTGGTCTACCAGGCCGATCCGGCGTTGCTGGCCAATATCAAGGCGGGCGACAAGGTGCGGTTTACCGCTACGCGCAAAGACGGCAAGTACGTGGTGACGGCGATCACGAACTGACGCTGTCCCAAAGAAAAAACCCCGCCGCAAAGCGTTGCGGCGGGGTTTTTTTGCGTCTGCGGCGGGTCGCTGGCGCCCGGGGCGTCAGAGCACGTAGCGGGCGAGGTCCTGGCTGCTGGCAGCTTCGGCCAGTTGCGAGTTGACATAGGCGGCGTCGATCTTGACGTGCTTGTCCTGGCTGGACGTGGCGTCAAAGGAAAGCTCGTCCAGCAGCTTTTCCATCACCGTGTACAGACGGCGGGCGCCGATGTTCTCGGTGGTTTCGTTGACGTCGAAGGCCAGTTCCGCCAGGCGGCGCACGCCTTCGTCGGTGAATTCGAGCTCGACGTCCTCGGTCGCCATCAGCGCCGTGTACTGCTTGGTCAGCGACGCATCCGTGTCGGACAGAATGCGCACGAAATCCTGGGCGGTGAGGGATTCGAGTTCGACGCGGATCGGGAAGCGGCCCTGCAGCTCGGGGATCAGGTCCGACGGACGCGACAGGTGGAAGGCGCCCGACGCGATGAACAGGATGTGGTCGGTGCGGACCATGCCATAACGCGTGTTGACGGTGGTGCCTTCAACGAGGGGCAGCAGGTCGCGCTGCACGCCTTGGCGCGAGACATCGGCGCCGCCGGATTCCTGGCGGGCGGCGATCTTGTCGATTTCGTCCAGGAAGACGATGCCGTTCTGCTCGACGTTGTTGATCGCAACGCTGCGCAGGTCTTCTTCGTTGACGCGCTTGGCGGCTTCTTCGTCGACGATGAGCTTGAAGGCTTCGCGCACCTTCATTTTCTTGGGCTTTTTCTTGTCGCGCGCCATGCCCGCGAACATGCCGCGCAACTGCTCGGCCATTTCTTCCATGCCGGGGGGCGTCATGACGTCCATTTGCGGCACGGTCTGCGCGACTTCGATCTCGATTTCCAGATCGTCGATCAGGCCTTCGCGCAGGCGCTTCCGGAACGTCTGGCGGGCGCTGTTGTCCTCGCCGCGCTGGGGCTCACCCGAGGCGCCGCGGGGCGGCGGAACCAGCGCGTCCAGGATGCGGTCTTCGGCGGCGTCCTCGGCCTGGGTGCGCACGCGGCGCATTTCCAGTTCGCGGGTCTGCTTGATGGAGTATTCGGTCAGGTCGCGGATGATGGTGTCCACGTCGCGGCCCACGTAGCCCACCTCGGTGAACTTGGTGGCCTCGATCTTGATGAACGGCGCGTTGGCCAGCTTGGCCAGGCGGCGGGCGATCTCGGTCTTGCCGACGCCGGTCGGGCCGATCATCAGAATGTTCTTGGGATGGATTTCGTGGCGCAGAGGTTCGGCGACCTGCTGGCGGCGCCAGCGGTTGCGCAGTGCCACCGCGACCGCGCGCTTGGCGCGGTTCTGGCCGACGATGTACTTGTCGAGTTCGGAGACGATCTCTCCGGGCGTCATGTTGGATGCGGACATGAGGGCGGATCCTTGAAGCTAGGGCGGGCTGGGAGGGCGCCGCGGCGCAGGTTGCGCCGCGCGGCAGGCGTCAGTCGCCCAGCGTTTCGATGACGTGGGTCTGGTTGGTGTAGATGCACAGGTCGCCGGCGATCTCGAGCGATTGCTTGACGATCGTCTCGGGCGGGAGGTCGGTGTTGCGCAGCAGGGCCAACGCGGCCGATTGCGCGTACGCGCCGCCGGAGCCGATGGCAGCCAGGCCGTGCTCGGGTTCCAGCACGTCGCCGTTGCCGGTGAGAACCAGCGTGTGCTCGGCGTCGGCCACGATCAGCATGGCTTCCAGGCGTCGCAGGACGCGGTCGGTACGCCAGTCGCGGGTCAGTTCGACCGCGGCGCGCATCAGGTTGCCCTGGTGCTTTTCGAGCTTGGCTTCGAAGCGTTCCTGCAGCGTGAACGCATCGGCGGTGGCGCCGGCGAAGCCAGCGAGAATCTTGTCGTGGTACAGGCGGCGGATCTTGCGGGCAGTGCCCTTGATGACGATGTTGCCCAGGGTGACCTGGCCATCGCCGCCCAGCGCGACGCGGTTGCCGCGGCGCACACACACGATGGTGGTGGCGTGAAATTGTTCCATGCGTTCCTTCCGTTGAAAGTTTTAGCTGGGGGCGGTCGCCGGGATATCAAGTAGAAAAAAGGCCATGCGGTTAACCGGCATGGCCTTTCAGGGACGGAGCGGAAGCGGGACGGATCAGTCGCCGTACAGCTTTTGACGCATTTCACGGCGTTCCTGCGCTTCGAGCGACAGGGTGGCCGTGGGGCGGGCGAGCAGACGGGGGATGCCGATGGGCTCGCCCGTTTCTTCACACCAACCATATTCGCCGCTGTCGATGCGGGCGATGGATTGCTGCACCTTCTTGAGCAGCTTGCGCTCGCGGTCGCGGGTGCGCAGTTCCAGGGCGTGCTCTTCCTCGATGGTGGCGCGGTCGGCGGGATCCGGCACGAATTGCGTTTCACGCAGGTGCTCGGTGGTCTCGCCGGCGTTGGCCAGAATGTCCTGCTCGAGTTGTTTGAGCCGTTCCTTGAAGAACGCCAGTTGGCGGTCGTTCATGTAGTCCGACTCGGGCATGGCCAGCAATTCCTTTTCGCTGGGCAGATCAATCGCCGTATCGCTCGTCGACTTACTTGATTTTTTGGTTGCTGCCTTGGTAGCCATGTAAACACTCCACTATGAATCGATCCTGGCGCGGGCGTCCGTCCCGGTCCGTGTTACTTGTTGCCTACGCTATCCGTACCTCACAGTACTGCCTTCGTCGCATCGCGTCACGCAGGAATGGGGATTACCCCGCCAGGCACTGCTCCAAGCCCCGGGTAAAAATCTCCTGGGGCAGCTTACGTCCGATGAACACCATCTTGGTGGACGGTTTTTCGGCCGCGGTCCACGGCTTGCCGGGTTCGGCGCCCATCATCATGTGCACACCCTGGAACAACATGCGGCGGTTGATGCCCTTCATGTACAGGATGCCCTTGTAGCGCATCAGGTCGGGACCATAGACCTGCACGACGCCGCCCAGGAATTCCTCAAGGCGCGCGGGATCGAACGGCTTGTTGGAACGGAACACGAACGCGCCGATTTCGTCGTCGTGCTTGGGGTGGTGATGGTGGGCATGATTGCAGTGCGCGCCGCATTCGCCATCGTGGTCATGATCGTGATCGTGGTCATGGCCGTGGCCGTGATCATGGTCGTGATCGTGCCCGTGGGCATGGTTGTGCGCGGCGTCCGGATGCTCATCGGCCAGGAACTCCGGGTCGATGTCCAGAATGGAATTCAGGTTGAAGCCGCTGATGTCGATGATGGACTTGAGGTCGACGTCGCCGAAGTTGACGGCGGTGATCGGCGCGCGCGGGTTCATGTGAACCAGACGATGGCGCAGCGCTTCGTAGTCGACTTCGTTGACCAGGTCTTTCTTCGAGATCAGGATGCGGTCGGCAAAACCGACCTGCTTCTGGGCTTCGGGTTGTTCGTCGAGCGTGGACATGCCGTGCTTGGCATCGACCACGGTGACCACCGCGTCCAGGCGGTAGTACTCGGCGATGTCGTCATCCATGAAGAACGTCTGGCACACGGGGCCGGGGTTGGCCATGCCGGTGGTTTCAAGGATGACGCGTTCAAACGTCAGTTCGCCGGCTTCGCGCTTGGCGCGCAGCTCGGACAGCGTGCGCATCAGGTCGCCGCGCACCGTGCAGCAGACGCAACCATTGGACAGCTCGATGATTTCTTCGTCGCTGTCCTGCACGAGCAGGTCGTTGTCGATGCTTTCGGGTCCGAACTCGTTTTCGATGACGGCAACGCGGCGGCCATGGAATTCGGTCAGGATGCGTTTGAGCAGGGTGGTCTTGCCCGCACCGAGGAAGCCGGTGAGGATGGTGACGGGAACCATTTTGTCCAAACTGCGCGGGGTGTTCATGGCGAAGCTGCTAGCGTGATGTCAGGGCGTGAAACACAGCGCCTGACGGGGTTTTCAGTCCCTGCCGATTGATGTCTGCCACAGGCTGCGATAGCCACCGATAGCGGCCGGACGCAGGATTACAGCACAGTCGGGGGCAGGGGGCAAACCCCGGGCCAACCCGGGGGGCCGTGGCCGCCAGATGGCAGCCGATCGCCGTCAAGTATCGGGCGATACCTCTATTTTGGGGCGGTTTGCCTGAATTCAAGGGCGAGCCGGCGGCCCGGGAGCGGGCGGGCTTGAAATGGCGCGGCCGATGGGGCGCATCCTAAGGATGAGATGCAGCTCGAAATGGGGCTCATCCAAGGATGAGAGATGCCCCGGATGAGGCCAATCCAAGGATGAGGCGCACCCAATGGATGAAACGCCTCAGGGGCGCCCGCCCAATCAGTGGTGATGGTGGTGATGACCCGCGTCGGCCGGCTGGGTCTTCTGGCATTGCGGGCACAGCGCGCGGATTTCGGTTTCATGCGTGGCCAGCGCATAGCCCGTCTGGGCAACGCGTTCGGCCAACTGACGGCTCATGGCCGGGTCGGAGACTTCAGCGACGGCGCCGCAACCGGTACAGACGACGAGCAGGTCATGCGGGGCGCCGCCGGCGTCGTGGCAGGCGCTCCAGGCATTGACGGCGTCCAGGCGGTGAATGAGGCCTTCGTCCATCAGGAAGTCCAGGGCGCGGTATACCGTGGGCGGCGCAGCGCCCGGGTGGACGGCGCGCATGGCGTCCAGCAGCTCGTAGGCCTTGAGGCTGCGGCCATGGCGCAGCAACAGTTCGAGGACCTTGCGGCGGATGGGGGTCAGGCGGCGTCCGCGCTGCGCGCACAGCGTTTCGGCGACGCTGAGCTGAGCGCCAACGCTGTCGTTGCGGGGTGGACGGGACGGAGCGGACATGGCGGGCTTTATCTGAATGGGAAGCGCGCGCGACGCGCGCGCGAGATGCCTGGAAGGTAGCAGAAAACCTCCGCGTGCGGGAACCGGCCCTGAAGCCGTCATGGTTTAGTTATGATATAACATAATAAAACTGCCGCTGGGTCGTATGTTGTTGCTGCGGTTGCCGCTTTCCCGTCGTTGCCGAATTCCGTTGTTGCCTGCCATGTCCCATTTCTCGCTCCTGCCCCCGCGGCCCGGCGCCGCGCCCGGCCGGGGCACGCCGCCCCGTTCCGCGTTTCTCGTTTCCGCCTGGCGCCGCATGGCTTACGCCCTGATGGCCGGCATCGCGCTGTGGGCGTTGACCGGCTGGGCGCTGGACTGGTGGCCGCGATGAACGCGGCGCCCATCACGGTCGAGCTGGTCGACGCATCGTTCGGCTGGCATGGGCGCGCGGCGTTGCGCGCGGTTTCGGGCAGCTTCGCGCCCGGCGGCATGACGGCCGTGGTCGGACCCAACGGCGCGGGCAAGTCAACGCTCATCAAGGGCATCATGGGCGTGCTGCGACCCATGACCGGCAGCGTGCGCATCCAGGGCGCCGGACGATCGGCGTTGGCGTGGCTGCCGCAGGCGGCGGAACTGGACCGCTCGTTTCCGACGACAGTGCTGGACCTGGCGGCCATGGGGGCGTGGCGCCGGGTCGGCGCATGGCGCGCGTTCAGCAATGACGAGCTGGACCGGTGCATGCACGCACTGGAAACCGTGGGCCTGGCTGATTGCGCCGGCCGCGGCGTGGATACGCTGTCGGGCGGGCAGATGCAGCGCGCCCTGTTTGCACGGATGCTGGTGCAGGACGCGCCGGTGCTGTTGCTGGACGAACCCTTTGCGGCCGTGGACAGCCACACCGCCGAGGAACTGATGGCGCTGTTGTGCGGCCTGCATGGACAAGGCCGCACCGTGATCGCGGTGTTGCACGATCTGGACCTGGTGCGCGATCACTTTCCGGAAAGCCTGCTGTTGTCCGGTTCAGTGGTGGCCTGGGGCGACACCACCGCCACCTTGAGCGAGGCGCATCTGAAGACGGCGCGCCAACGCCACGCGGGAGCTTGGGCATGACGCTCGTGGATTGGGTGGTATCGCCGTTCCTCGACTACGGCTTCATGCGGCGCGCGCTTGCGGGTGCTTGCGCGCTGTCGTTGGGCGCCGCGCCTTTGGGTGTCTTTCTGGTGCTTCGGCGCATGAGCCTGATGGGCGATGCGATGTCGCACGCCATTCTGCCGGGTGTGGCGGTGGGCTTTCTGATGGCCGGCCTGTCGCTCGGCGCGATGATGCTGGGCGGCATTGCGACTGGACTGGCCGTGGCATTGCTGGCGGGGCTGGTGGCCCGGCTGACGCCGCTGCGCGAGGACGCGAGCTTTGCCGCCTTCTACCTGATATCGCTGGGGCTGGGCGTGCTGCTGGTGTCCCTGCGCGGCTCCAACATGGACCTGCTGCACGTGCTGTTCGGGACGGTGCTGGGCCTGGACGACGCGGCGTTGCTGCTTGTGACCGCCACGGCCAGCGTGACCTTGCTTGTGCTGGCGGCCATCTACCGGCTGCTGGTTGCCGAATGCCTGGACCCGGGATTCCTGCGCGCCAGCGGCGGCATGGGCGGCGTGGTGCACATGGGCTTTCTGGTGCTGGTCGTGGTGAATCTGGTGGCGGGTTTTCAGGTGCTGGGCACGCTGATGGTGGTGGGCATCATGATGCTGCCGGCCGCCGCGGCGCGGTTCTGGGTGCGCAGCGCGGCCCGTCAGATTCCGCTGTCGGCGGCGATCGGCGTGGCGTCTTCGGTGGCCGGGCTGCTGGTCTCGTACCACTTCGACGTGCCGGCCTCGCCCGCGATCATCCTGGCGGCCGGCGCCTGCTATCTGTTTTCCATCGTGGGCGGCCCGCAAGGCGGGCTGCTGCGGGCAACGCGCCGCGCGCGCCCTGCCTGAGACTTCATAAGGAGATTGACCATGCGTTCGATTCTGCCGGCACGCCGCCGCGCACTGCTGGCCATGGCGGGCGTCTGCCTGTCGGCCATGTTGGGAACCGCGCAGGCGGCCGAGCCGCTGAAAGTGGTGGCCAGCTTTTCCATCCTGGGCGACATCGTGCGGGAAGTGGGCGGCGCCGACATCAGCCTGACGACGCTGGTCGGGCCTGACGGTGATGCGCACGGGTACGAACCCACGCCGGGCGATGCGAAAAAGCTCGCGGATGCGCGCGTGCTGGTGGTGAACGGCCTGGACTTCGAGACCTGGCTGCCCAAGCTGACGAAGGGGTCCGGGTTCGCCGGACAGACGGTGACGGCGTCCAAGGGCGTGACGCCGCGCAAGTTCGCGGGGCATGGCGATGGGCACGCGCACGGGGCTGATCACGATCATGATCACAAGGACGGTCACGATCAAAAGAACGGCGATGACCACGACCATGACCATGACGATGACCACGACCACAAGCCCGGCCATCACCATCACCATGGCGACGCCGACCCGCATGCCTGGCAGAGCCTGGCGAACGGCGTGATCTACGCGCGCAACGTGGCCGACGGCCTGGCCGCCGCGGATCCCGCGCACGCGCAGGCGTATCGCCAACGCGCCGACGCCTACGTCGCCAAGCTGCAGGCGCTGGACGCCAGCGTGCGCAAGACCTTTGGCGCCATCGGCGCCGATCGCCGCAAGGTCGTCACCTCGCACGATGCGTTCGGCTATTTCGGCGACGCGTATGGCGTGACGTTCATCCCCGCAATGGGCGTGTCGACCGACGCCGAGCCGTCGGCGCGCGAGGTGGCCGCGATCATCGAACAGGTGCGGCGCGACAAGGTGCCCGCGGTGTTCGTCGAGAACATCAGCAGTCCCAAGCTGGTCCAGCAGATCGCGCGCGAGACCGGCGCAAAGGTGGGTGGTACGCTCTACTCCGATGCCCTGTCCAAGCCTGGACAGCCGGGCGCCACCTACCTGGAAATGTTTGAATGGAACGCACGCCAGCTTGCCGCGGCCCTGCAACCCTGAGCGCCGTGGCGGCGCTGCTGGCGGCGGGCGCCGCCAGCGCGCACCCGCACATGTGGATCGATGCGCGCGCGCAGATCGACGTCGATGCCGAACAGCGCATCACCGCCGTGCGGCAGGTGTGGCTGTTCGACGAAATGTTCGGCGCCTACGCGACGCAGGGGCTGAAAAAGGCCAAGGACGGGACGCTTCCCGCCGACACCCTGAAAGGCATGGCGCAGGATTGGATGAAGGCGCTGGGCGAGCCGATCTCGCATTACTTCACGCGCGTCACCGTTGACGGCAAGACCGCGGCATTCGCCGCACCTCGCGACGCCCGCGTCGACTGGAACCCCAAGACCACACGGCTGACGCTGTCCTTCACGCTGCCGCTGGACAAGCCCGTCGCGCCGGGCGCGGGCGGCGCGCAAGTGGACATCTACGACCCCACCTATTTCGTGGCCTACGCATTTGAAGAGAAGGGGGCGGTGTCGCTCGGCGGTCCGCAAGGCGCGGCCTGCAAGGCCGACTACCGCAAGCCCAAGGAACTGGATTGGAAAACCATGCAGGAACTGGCCGCGATCCCGGCCGACCCGGACGCCTTGCCCGAAGAACTGTTCGCCATTACCAAGGGACTCACGCACCGCATCGAGGTGCGATGCCCGTGAGCCGCTGCGCGCGCGCGCTGGCGATCGTCCTGCTGATGCTCGGTGGGCTGTCGATTGCGGCCGCGCAAGGCACGCATCCCTTTGGCGTGCCGGAAAGCGGGAGCGGCCTTGCCGGTCCCGGCTGGCTGTCCAGTTTTTTTGGCAGCGTGTCTGTCTGGCAGTCGCATTTCTACCGGCAACTGACGGGCGCTGTCCGTGCCTGGCAGGCGGACGGCGGCGCAGCGTGGGCCCTGGTCGGCCTGTCGTTCGCCTACGGCGTCTTTCATGCGCTGGGACCGGGCCACGGCAAAGCGGTGATTTCGTCGTACGTCCTGGCCAACCGCCAGACGGCGCGCAACGGTGCGCTGCTGGCCTTGGCGTCTTCGCTGATCCAGGCGCTGGTGGCGATCGTGATGGTGGCGGTGCTGGCGTTGATCTTCAACGCGACGGCGGCGACGATGAACGAAGCGACACGCTGGCTGGAGCTGGCGTCGTATGCGTTGGTGACGCTGTTGGGCGTGTGGCTGGTGTGGGTCAAGGCGGTGAGGCCGTTGCTGCGGCGGGCTGGGGCGCGTGAACATGCAGCGCATGACCATGCAGATGCGCCGGTGCATGTGCACGAACACGCGCACGAACATGCGCATGGGCATGAGCACGTACACGAGGACGTACACGAGCACCGGCATGATCACGAACACGCGCACAAGCATGCGTACGGCAATCCGCAGGTTCAGGTCCAAGCGCATCACCACGATCATCACCATGACCACGACTGCGGTTGCGGACACGCGCACGTACCCGCGCCGGAACAGGTTGCCGGTCCGATGAACTGGCGCCGCGCGTGGTCGGCGATTTTCGCGGTGGGCCTGCGGCCCTGCAGCGGCGCGTTGATCGTGCTGGTGTTCGCGTTGTCGCAGAATTTCTTTCTTGCCGGCGTCGCATCGGCGCTGGCGATGGGTTTGGGCACGGGGCTGACCGTGGCGGCGTTGGCTTGCCTGGCTGTTGCGGCCGGGAGCGCCGCGACGCGTCTGGGCAGCCGCCTGTCCGGCGCGGGCGCGGCGCGGCTGCGCTATGCGGTCGAG
>Ga0209050_1000901_pt1 | contig 39362 bp, 29 predicted proteins | sample Araplavi_mTSA_r2_FD_184276 | JGI IMG/M metagenome (GOLD analysis project Ga0209050, IMG submission 184276) | Arabidopsis root microbial communities from North Carolina, USA - plate scrape MF_Cvi_mTSA_r2 (SPAdes) (version 2) | ecosystem: Host-associated > Plants > Roots > Endosphere | place: USA... | reverse complement strand
ATCGTCGAGGATGGCAAGACGACACTGTCGCGCGGCTGGGGCGTGCGCAAGATCGGCGAACGCGCGTCGGTCGATGAACAGACGATCTTTCAAACGGGCTCGACGGGTAAGGCGATGACCGCCGCGGCGCTCGCGATCCTCGTCGACGAAGGCAAGATCGCGTGGGACGATCCCGTCATCAAGCATATGCCGTGGTTCCGCATGTACGACGCATGGGTCACGCACGAAATCACGATCCGCGACCTGCTCGTCCACCGCAGCGGGCTGGGGCTCGGGCAGGGCGACCTGATGTTTGTGCCGCGCACGCACCTCACGCGCAAGCAGACCGCCGAACGCGTCGCATTTCTGAAGCCCAAGACGAGTTTCCGTTCGGCCTATGCCTATGACAATATCCTCTATGCCGTCGCCGGGCAGTTGATCGAGGAAGTCACTGGGCAGACGTGGGAGGATTTCATCCGCGCCCGCGTCCTCCGCGCGGGCGGCATGAAGAATGCGACAAGCGACAGCGAAGACCGTTTCCGCATTCCCAACCGGTCGTGGCCGCACGCGCGGCTTTCGGGCGCGCTGCGCGGTCTCGGCCCGCAGGCGGCGCTCAACGAGCGCGACGAGCTCGGCCGCAACGGCGCCCCCGCGGGCGGGCTGGCGCTCAGCGCCGATGATATGGCGGCATGGCTCAAGATTCAGCTCGCGCATGGCGCGCTGCCGAATGGCAAGCGCCTGTTCAGCGAAAGGCAGGCGGCCGAAATGTGGGCGCCCGTGACGCCGATGCCGATCAGTCCGCTTCCCGACCAGCTCAAGCCCGCGCAGCCGACGCAGCAGGCTTATGCACTCGGCTGGCAGGTGCAGGATTATCGCGGCCACCGCATCATCCAGCATGGCGGCGGGGTCTTCGGTTCGATCACCCGCGTCATCATGATCCCCGACAAGAATGTCGGCTTCGCGATCATGATGAACAGTGAGGACAGCGGCATGCTGCTCGGCCTCACATATGATTTGCTCGACCATTATCTCGATCAGCCCGACTATGGCTGGATCGCGAAATGGGAGGATTGGTATCAGTCGCGGCTCGCGGGCGGCGTCGAATATCTGAAACAGGCAAAGGCCTCGCCGGCGCAGAGCGGTCCCTCGCTTGCGCTGGCGGGCTATGCGGGCCGTTACCGCGATCCCTGGTATGGCGATATCGTGATCGGGCAGGCAGCGACCGGCCTGACGATCGATTTCACCTCGACACCGCGGATGGCGGGGCGGCTCAAACATTGGCAGTACGACAGCTTCGTCACCGATTTCGACGATCCGGCGATCGAACCCGCCTATGTCACCTTCGGGCTCGATGCCGAGGGCAAGATAACCGGTGTGACGTTGAAGGCGGTGAGCAAGATCGCCGACTTCAGCTGGGACTATCACGATCTCGACCTGAAGCCCGTGGAGGACAAGAAGTGAAGCGTTTCGCCATTCTGCTGACCGCAACCGCGCTCACCGCCTGTTCACCGGGCGGTGACAAGCCAAAAGCGCCCGAAGTGCCGCTGCACAGCCGGATGCTCGTGCTCGACACCCACCTCGACACGCCGCTTCATTTCGAGCGCGCGGGCTGGAGCTTCGCCGACCGCCACGCGCTCGCCGACGACATGGCGCAGCTCGATATCCCGCGGATGAAGGATGGCAATCTCGATGGCGGCTTCTTCGCCATCTACACCGACCAGGGGCCGCTGACGCCGAAGGGCTATGCCGATGCGCTCGCCTTCGCGCGCAAGCGATCGGATTTGATCGACAAGACCATCGCCGCCAATTCGGGCACGATCGCGCCCGCGCTGACAGCGGCTGACGCGGTGCGGCTGAACAAGGAAGGCAAGCTGATCGCCTTCAAGTCGATGGAGAACAGCTATCCGCTCGGCGTAGACCTGTCGTTGCTGCAGGAATTTTACAACAAGGGCCTGCGCCTTGCGGGGTCGGTTCACTCGAAGGACAACCAGTTCGCGGACAGCGCGACGGGCGAGGGGCGCTGGAAGGGGCTGAGCCCGCTCGGCAAGCAATGGGTCGCCGAGATGAACCGCCTCGGCATTGTGATCGATGCGAGCCATTCATCGGACGCCGCGTTCGACCAGATATTGGCGCTATCCAAATATCCGATCCTGCTCTCGCACTCGAGCCTGCGCTCGGCTTTCGATCATCCGCGCAATCTGGACGAAGGACGCTTGAAGGCGCTCGCCGCGAAGGGCGGTGCTATGTGCATCTCGACGATCTTTATGTCGCCGATGAACATGTCGCCCGCACGCGCCGAACTGTTCGGAAAATATGAACGCATCGGGCAGATCACGCCCGCCGAGCAGGCCGATCTCAATCGCCAGTGGCGCGAGCTCGACAAGACCGAGAAGCTGTGGGCGGCCGATTTCGACGGCTATATGAAGATGGTGCTGCGCGCGATCGAGGTCGGCGGCGTCGACCATATCTGCTTCGGCGCCGACTGGGACGGCGGCGGCGGCCTGCCGGGCATCGAGGATATTTCGGCGCTGCCGAAGGTCACCGAACGGCTGAAGGCTGCGGGCTATTCGGACGCCGACATCGAGAAGATGTGGAGCGGCAATATCTTGCGCGTCCTCGCGGCGCAGGGGAAGGCGCGCTAGGCGCGAAAGCTCTTGGGGTCGATCCCCAGCTTCTGCATCTTGTCGTACAGCGTCTTTCGCGGGAGCCCCAGACGCGCCATCGTCTCGGCGATATTGCCGCGCGTCTGCGCCATCGTGTCATGGATGATCGTCGCCTCGAACCGGCGCACGCGCTCGGCGAGCGGCGCGTCGGCGGGCATCGCCGACAGCCCGGGATCCGACGGCAAGTCGAGCACCACGCTATAGGCGAAATTCTTGAGCTCGCGGACATTGCCCGGCCAGTCATGCTCGACGAGGTGGCGGCGCACGCTGTCGTCGATCGCAAAACCCGTCAGCCCCATCTTAGCCGCCGCTTCGTCGAGGAAATAGGCGAAGGTTTGCGGAATGTCCGAACGCCGCTCGCGCAACGGCGGGATGCGCAGCTTCACGACATGCAGACGGTAATAGAGATCCTCGCGAAACGCCCCGCCGCGCACCGCGTCCATCAGGTCGGTCTTGGTCGCCGCGACGACGCGCAGATCAACGGGTTCAGGCGCGCTGGCACCGATCGGCTGCACCTCGCGCTCCTCGATCACACGTAGCAATTTCGCCTGCACCGAGGGGGGCATCGTGTCGATCTCGTCGAGGAACAACGTGCCGCGATGCGCGCTGCGGATGCGCCCCGCCTGGCCGAGCTTGCCGCTATTCCTGTCCGTCAGGTCGCTACCGAACAGCTCGGCCTCGGCCAGCTCCTGCGGCAGCGCCGCGCAGTTCACCGCGACCAATGACGCCGCGCTCCGCCGGCTTTGGCGATGGAGCATATGCGCGACCAGCTCCTTGCCGGTTCCCGTCTCGCCTTCGATCAGCACGTCGAAATCGGCCTGCGCAAGCTGTGCGATCGTCTCGCGCAGCCGCAGCATCGCAGCGCTTTCGCCGATCAGCGGGCTGTCGATCGCCGCCGCCGCCGCGGTCAGCCGTCGGTTGTCGAGGATCAGCGCCCGATGCGCCAGCGCGCGGCGCGCGATGCCGACGAGGTGATCGGCAGCAAAGGGCTTGGCGAGGAAATCGAACGCGCCGTCGTGGAGTGCGCGCACCGCCATCGCGACATCGGCGTGGCCGGTGATCAGGATGACAGGAATATCAGGATCGATCGCGTGGATCGTCGCGCGCAGTTCGAGCCCGTCCATCCCCGGCATGCGGATATCGGTGACGACGATCCCGGAGAAGCCCGCCTCGATACGCGGTAACACGCTCTGCGCGTCGGGAAAGGCCTCGACCGCAAGGCCCGCAAGGTCGAGCGTCTGGACATTCGCCTCGCGCAGCGCCGCATCGTCGTCGACGAAGAAGATCGTCTGTTCGTCGGTGAAAAAGCTCATGCCGGCCTCAACATGAGGCGGAAACCCGCGCCGCCGAGGGGGGAGGAAATAAGCGTCAGCGTGCCGCCGAATTCGGCCATGATATCGCTCGCGATCGCAAGTCCCAGCCCAAGCCCGTCGGGACGCCCGGTAACGAAGGGGGTGAACAATTGCGGCAAGAGCTCGGCCGGAACGCCGGCGCCGTTGTCGCAGACGTCGATAAGAACCGGGTCGCTGCCATGCGCTTGGAGTGCGATGCGCGCATTTTTCGCGCCATGCACGGCGTCGACGGCATTTTGCAGCAGATTGACGAGCACCTGTTCCAGCCGAACGCGGTCGGCGTGCACCGTTGCCGCGGGATTTTCGATTTCGACGTCGAGTGCGATGCCTTGGGCGCGCAGCCGGTCGCCGATCAGAAGCAGTGTCCCGTCGACCGCCGATTGCACCGCCACGGGGCCCAGCGGGGTCGGCCTCCGCCGCGCGAAATTGCGCAGCTCGTTGGTAATCGCCCCGACGCGCGCAGTCAGTTCGACGATGGTGTCGAGGTTGCCGCGCGCCTTGTCGGGCTGTTCGCGCTCCAGATAGCGCAGGCTGTTCTCGGCAAAGGTACGGATCGCGGCGATCGGCTGATTGATCTCGTGCGCGACCCCCGCGGTGATCTGGCCGATTGACCCCAGGCGGCTCGCCTGCGCCAGTTCCTCGCGCGCTGCGCGATAACGGCGATCGGTTTCGGTCTGCCTATCGGAGGCGAGGCGCAGTTCGTCATTTGCATTCCGCAGGTCGCGCGTGCGTGCCGCGACCTCGCGTTCGAGCGCTTCGTGCGCAGCCTGCCGCAGCGTCTGTCGCTCAACGACACGGAGCAGTGTGATGATCGCTGCGCCGACAAGGATCAACAGGACGAGGAAGGCGACGCGTGCGGTCGCATTTGCACTGGCGCGCGCGGGCTCGGCAGGCTGAAGCAGGCGCAGCGTGCCGCCCGGAAAGGACACACGCTCGTCGGCCTCGCGGAACAGGTCGGCGCCGATCCGAACGCCGCCATCGATGGGGTCGACTGGCAGCGGATGGAGCCGGGCGTCGCCATAGCTGCGCGTCGCGCGAAGCCGCCGCTGGGTTTCGGCCGAAATCGGAGCGAAAGACTTGAAGCGCCAGCGCGGCTCGCTGCTCATCACGACAATCCCCGCCGCATCGGTCACAAGCGTCGCCGCCGCCGAATCCGCCCACCGCGACTCCAGCTTGTCGAACTCGACCTTGAGCACGATTACGCCAAGCTGGCGCCCGCCGACATCGACACGGCGCGCGAGATATAGGCCGGGGCGACCGCTGACCGTGCCCAGCGCAAACAGTTCGGCCGCGCCACTGCGCATCGCGCCCTGGAAATAGGGACGAAAGCGGTAATTCTCTCCGACGAAGCTCGTCGGGGCGCGCCAGTTGCTCGCCGCGATCGTCATGCCGCCCGCGTCGATTACATAGATGACCGTCGCGTCGGTGCGCGCCGCGAGCTGTTCGAGTTCGCGATCGAGGCGGCGCGACGCGGCATCGCTCTTGTCGGCGAGTGCTGCACGCACGTCCGGGAATTCGGTAAGTACACGCGGCAGCAAGCGGAACTTCTGCAGCTCGCTTTCGAGCAGGCTGGCGTGCGCGCGCGCATTCTGTCGTGCTTCGACATCGGCCTGCGCACCGCCGCGTGCCGCAGCCCATTGCGCTAGTCCCAATCCCGCGGCGATCAGAAACGCCAACCCGATCGCGACCGCGACAAACAGCCGCTGGCGATTAGTGTGCGGGCCGGCCGCGGTCGAATCATTCTGCAAAGGCATGTGCGGATTATTGCACAAATCGTCGCCTACGCATGCGGTATTTTGCACAAATTTGCTTTGTTCGGCATCTCAGTCCGAATTAAATGGTAGCAATTACAAAGTTTTGATCAAGAAACCTTCAGCGTTTGACCACTATTCAATCCTGCCCCTATTTTTAGCCAACGGCCGGGAAAGACCCCGGTTCGCGTCGAGCCGGACGCACAATATGGGGAGAGGCTGGTGGCAGCCATGATCGACATGAATGCGGTGCACACGCCGGCCAAGACCGGGCCGTGGTGGTCGCATCTCTATGTGCAGGTGCTCGCGGCGATTGCCGGCGGTATCCTGCTCGGCCATTTCTGGCCAGAGATCGGCATCCAGCTCCAGCCGCTCGGCAAGGGCTTCATCGATCTCGTCAAGATGATCATCGCGCCGGTGATCTTCCTCACCGTTTCGACCGGCATCGCATCGGTCGGCAGCGGGAAGACGCTCGGGCGCCTGACCGCCAAGACCTTCGCCTATTTCCTCTTCTTCTCGACGCTCGCGCTGATCATCGGGCTCATCGTCGCCAATGTGGTGCAACCGGGCGCGGGGATGAACATCGATCCGAGCACGCTCGATCCGAACGCGGTTGCCAAGATCGCCGAATATGATGCGAAGGCGCACGACACTTCGCTCGTCGGTTTCCTGCTGGCGATCATTCCCACGACCTTCGTCTCGGCGCTGACCTCGGGTTCGATCCTGCAGGCGCTGTTCGCCGCGATCCTCTTCGGCATCGCGCTGTCGCACATCGGCGCTGCGGGTGCGCAGGTGCTCGGCATGCTTGAAAAGCTTTCGAGCGTCTTCTTTTACCTCGTCGGCATGCTGATGCGTTTCGCGCCGATCGGCGCGTTTGGCGCGATGGCCTTCACCATCGGCGAATATGGCGTCGAATCGCTCGTCAATCTCGGCGCGCTGATCGCGACCTTTTATCTGACCTCGATCCTGTTCGTGGTCGTTGTCCTTGGCGGGATGGCGCGGCTCTGCGGCTTTTCGATCTTCCGTCTGATCGCCTATCTCAAGGCCGAATTGCTGCTCGTGCTCGGCACCTCGTCGTCCGAGGCGGCGCTGCCCAGCCTGATGGACAAGCTCGAAAAAGCGGGCTGCGCCAAATCCGTCGTCGGCATGGTCGTGCCGACGGGCTACAGCTTCAACCTCGACGGAACGAACATCTACATGACACTCGCGGCGCTGTTCGTCGCGCAAGCGACGGGCATCGACCTCAGCCTCGGCGACCAGGTCGCGCTGCTGCTCGTCGCGATGGTGAGTTCGAAAGGTGCGGCCGGCGTCACCGGCGCGGGCTTCATCACACTCGCCGCGACGCTGACCGCGGTGCCCACCGTGCCCGTCGCCGGGCTCGCGCTGATCCTCGGCATCGACCGCTTCATGAGCGAGTGCCGCGCGCTCACCAACTTCATTGGCAACGCGCTCGCCGCGATCGTCGTCGCGATGTGGGAAAATGCGCTCGACCGCGATGCGCTGAACCGCGCGCTCAAGGGTGAGCCCGCACCGCTGGCAGCGGCCCCGGTGGAGACCGACAGCGATTGACGCCGGCAAGGCGCAGAAATTCGAACAATAAAATTGGGGAGAGTGACAATGAAACGGACAACGGGAACGATGCTTCTTGCGAGCACGGCGATCTGCCTTCTCGCGGGCGCGCCCGCACAGGCCCAGACGGCGGAAGCCGATGCCGCGGGCACCGAAGAGCCGCAGCCCGACGGCGAGACGTCCGGCGATATTGTCGTCGTCGGCACCCGCATCGAGGGCGCGCGCGTTACCGAGGCGCTGCCCGTGGTCGTGGTCAATCAGGACAAGCTCGACGCGATCGGCGCGGTCAGCGGCGATGAACTGATCCGTAACATCCCGCAGATGGGCGATGTCAGCTTCAACCCCGGCAACAATGCGCAGACCAGCAACGCCGCGCGTGGCGACGTCGGCTCGGTAAACCTGCGCTCGCTCGGCGTCGGCAACACGCTGGTGCTGCTCAACGGCCGCCGCATCGTCACCCACCCCGCGAGCCAAGGCCTGTCGGACACCGGCACGGTGCCGGTGCTGAGCTATAACTCGAACGCGATCCCGACCACGGGCCTCCAGCGGCTCGAGGTGCTGCTGGACGGCGCCGCAGCGCTCTACGGCTCGGATGCCGTCGCGGGCGTCGTCAACACCGTGCTCAAGGACAATTACGACGGGCTCAGGATGCAGGCGCAATATGGCGGCGCCGAAGGCACGCATCTGCGCGAGTTCCAGGGCAATATCCTTGCGGGCAAGAGCTTCGCGCGCGGCAACATCACGGCCTCGTTCGAATATACCGACCGCTCGGCGCTGCGCGCAGAGGATCAGGATTTTACCGCGTCAGCGAACCTGCGTCCGCTGTTCGCCGACTATCCCGATTTCGCCGACTCGCTGACCCCCGACGCGCGCGCGACGCGCGGCGCATGGCCCGCGCTGCAAGTCCCCGTCACCGCGGGCCGTCCGCGCCGCGGCGCGACGAACCTCACCACGGCGGCGGGTGCATTCACGGTGCGTCCAACCCGTCTTGGCGGTTGCACACAGGCGCTGACCGCCGACCTCTGCCTCGTGAACACCGCGCTCGCGACGAACAATGCTTTTCGCGACCTGCGTTACGACACGGCTGTCGGAACGACCGTGATGCCGAGCGTCAAACGCTACAACGCCTTCGTCAACGGCCACTATGACGTGACCGACGATCTGACCCTGTTCGGCGAGTTCGGCTATTACCGTTCGAACACTACGCGCATCCAGCCGCCCGTGATCAACCTCAACCAGATCTGGATTCCGGCGTCGAACTATTACAACCCGTTCGGCGCGACGACGATCAATGGTCAGCCCAATCCCAACCGCATCCCGGGCCTCGTCAACGTGCCGGCGGCGGGCCTGCCAGTTCTGCTCACCACTTACCGTTTCGTCGATACCGGGCCGCAGGCGGTGAAGGTCAGCGGCGAGCAACTGCGCGGCTTGATCGGTGTTCGCGGCGAGGTCGCGGGCTTCAAATGGGACAGCGCCTTCGTCTATTCCGAAGCCTCTGCCGTCGACAGCAGCCTCGCGGTCCGCAGCTCGGCGCTCCAGCAGAGCCTCGCACTCGCGACCCCCGACGCGTACAATCCGTTCAACGGCGGTTGCATCGACAGCCTGAGCTCGGGCGATTGCACCCCCAGCTCGCAAGCTGCGCTCGACGCGATCACCTTCCAGCTCCAGCGCCGCTCGAAAACGACACTGACGATGGGCGATTTCCGCGCTTCGCGCGCCGACCTGCTCACATTGCCCGGCGGCGATGTCGGCGTTGCCTTCGGCCTCGAGGTGCGGCGCGAGACGCAGCGCGACAATCGCGATTCGGCGGTCGACGGGTCGAGCCCCTTCATCGATGCCGTATCGGGGGCGGTGACGATCAGCGACGCCGCCGCGGTCAGCGACAACCCCGACACCTATGGCAAAAGGACGGTTTCCGCTGCCTATGCCGAACTCGCGGTGCCCTTGGTTTCGGAGGAAATGAACATCCCGCTCGTCCGCCGCTTCGACGTGCAGCTTGCGGGCCGTTATGAACATTACAGCGATTTCGGCAGCGTCGCCCGGCCGAAAATTGCGGCGGCGTGGGACGTCGTCGACGGCGTGCGCTTCCGGGGCTCCTTCTCGCAAGGCTTCCGTGCCCCGAACCTCGAGCAGGTCAATGCGGTCGAATATGCGCGCCTTGCGACCAGCCAGGATTTCCTGCGCTGCGAGGTCGACCTCCGCGCCGGCCGGATCCCCAATTTCACCGCGTGCGGCAACAATGTCGGTTACTCGCGCCGGGTCTCGGGCAATCCCGACCTGAAGCCCGAGAAGAGCACCAACTATAACCTCGGCGCGGTGTTCGAACCGACCTTCATCCCTGCCGACCTTGGCCGCATGACCTTCACCGTCGATTATTGGTCGATCAAGCAAAAGGGCATTGTCGGCATCCTCGGCAACGACACCGCGGTGGCGCTCGACTATCTGCTCCGCCTGCAGGGATCGTCGAACCCCAATGTCATCCGCGCCGCGCCCGATGCCGACGATATCGCCGAGTTCGCGGGGACGGGTATCGCGCCGGTGGGGGCAATCACGACGGTGCGCGACCAGTTCATCAACCTGCAGCCGCAAACCGTCCGCGGGCTCGATTTTGCCTTCTACTGGCAATCGCCGAAGACCGATGTCGGCAAGTTCGATTTCTCGGTGAACGCGACGCGGTTGCTCAAATTCTCGCGCGCGCCGGGCGATGCCGTAGACATGCTCGTCGCAGCGCGCGCGGATGGCGACATCAACGCCGCGACGCCGCTGCCGGAGACGCAGAATCTGATCGAGGCAAACGGCCGCCCGAAATGGCGCGGTACTGCGTCGCTCACATGGTCGCTCGGACAGTTCCAGGTCGGCGCCTTCGCGCGCTACACCGGCGCGGTCGATGAAACCGCGTTCGTCGATGCCGACGGCAACCCGTGGCGCGTCAAGTCGCAGCTGACCGGCAATCTCTATGCCCAGATCCGCATCAAGGATACCGGCGGCCTCGGCGGCGACATGCGCTGGCGCGTCGGGGTGCGAAACATCACCAATGAAAAGCCGCCACTGTCGTCCGAGGGCTATCTGGGGTCGCTCTATAACCCCTATGGCCGCTACTGGTACACCTCGGTCACCACGGAGTTCTGATATGAAATACGGGCACGGCATCTGGTTATTGATCGGCGCTGCCGCGCTCGCCGTCGCGCCGGCGGCATTGGCAAAGGAGAGCGCGCCCGCGCCGACCGCGGCCGGCGCGACTCCCTCCGCTCCCACGAAAGCGGCACCGAAGACGATCCTGTTCATCGGCAACAGCTTTACGCAGGGTGCGCATTCGGCGGCGCGAAACTGGCGGGCAGGGTCGGTCACCGACCTCAACAATGCGGGCTATGGCGGCGTGCCAGCGTTGTTCAAGCTGTTCGCCGAGCAGGCGGGGCTCGACTATCGGGTGAGCCTCGAAACGCAGGGCGGCAAGTCATTGGGCTTCCATTATGACGAGCGGCGCCAGCTGTTCGACAAGGCTTGGGATATCGTTGTGCTGCAGGAATTCAGCACACTCGACCGCGCCAAACCCGGCGATCCCGCCGACTATATGCGCAATGTCGACCGGCTCGCCGCGCTGTTCAAGGCGCGCAATCCTGCGGTCGACATCCGTCTTGCCGCGACATGGACGCGCGCCGACCAGATCTACAAATCCGGGGGTCCTTGGTACGGAAAGCCGGTAACGGCGATGGCCGATGACCTCCGCGCCGCGGCCGACCGCGCACGATCCTCCACCCCGTCCGTGGCGGGTATCGTGCCGGTCGGCCAGGCCTGGAACCGCGCGATGACGACCGGCGTTGCCGACCCCAATCCTTATGACGGGATCGGCTATGGCCAGCTCGATCTGTGGGCATACGATCATTATCACGCCAGCGTCGCCGGCTATTATCTCTCGGCGCTCGTGACCTTCGGCGCGATCACCGGCATCGACCCGACGACGCTCGGCGCAAAGGAGAAGGGCGCCGACGAACTGGGATTGTCGGACGCGCAGGCCGCGGCGCTGCAGCGCGTCGCGCGCGACACGCTCGCGAACGGATAATCAGGCTTTAGGAAAAAGGGAGCCGGACAGGTAGGATGCTCGCCTGCCAATTCGTTGGCCGCAGGGAGAAAACGGAAAAATCCCTGCGTTCATCATCCCTGTCGCGTCCGATTAACACGGCTCCACGAAGTTCGCAGCATCAGCCGATGCGGTCGAGACGGACCGCGCAGGGAGGGGGAGGGAGCGCGATCCGTCTCGATGGGGTGATTACAGCAGGCCGATCCTTGCCCCATAAGGTCCGAGATTGAACCGCCTGATTGTACCAACGCGCGCCCGGAACCAGATGGTACACTGGCTTTCGCACCTCTCAGGTCTGCAGTCTGCGCGGCAGCTCGGCTAGTTCCAATGCAAGCGATGCAACCCGCGTCGCACGCACTGGAAGGGCAGTTGTCATGAAGATCGTCGTGATCGGGGGAACCGGGCTTATCGGTTCAAAGGTCGTCAGCAAATTGAACGCGCAGGGGCATCAGGCGATCGCCGCAGCGCCGAACACCGGCGTCAACACGCTGACGGGCGAGGGACTTGCCGAAGTTCTGTCGGGCGCTGAGGTGGTCGTCGATCTCGCCAACTCGCCGACCTTCGACGATGCCGCGATCGATTTCTTCAAGACCGCAGGGAAGAATGTCGCCGAGGCCGAAAAGGCTGCGGGCGTCGGCCATCACATCGCTCTGTCGGTCGTGGGCACCGAAAAAATGGCGGTTAGTCCTTATTTCCTCGCTAAACAGGCGCAGGAAGATCTGATCCGGGGCAGTGGCATTCCCTACACGATCATTCACGCGACGCAGTTCATGGAATTCCTTCGCGGTATCGGTCAGTCGGCGGTCGTCGGTGACGAGATCCGCCTGTCGCACGCCTATATCCAGCCGATGGCGGCCGAAGATGTCGCCGATGCGGTGACCGCCGTCGCGCTCGCCGCGCCTGCGAACGGCATGGTCGAAATCGCTGGGCCCGAAAAATTCCACCTCGACGAAATCGTCGGCAAGGTCATGGCGTTCGATGGCGACACCCGCCCGGTCGTGGTCGATCCCGAGGCGCGCTATTTCGGCCTGCCGCTGGAAGACGACACGCTCATTCCGGGCCCCGGCGCCAAGCTCGGCTCGACGCGCTTCGACTGGTGGCTTGAAAACGTCCCACCGCCGCCGAAAAAATAATCGTCACAAGCGACCACAGGGGAGATCACCATGTTGAAGACTATCTGTATCTGGACCGCCGTCATCCTCGGCATTGGCGCCGAAGCGAACGGGCTTTTCATGCTCTACTCGCCCGGCGACTGGTATCTCGCCGTCCCCGGCGTCACGACGACTGGGCCGTTCAACCAGCATTTCATCCGCGATATCGGATTGATCTTCCTGTTCGTGGGAACGTCGCTCCTCGTCGGCGCCTTCCGCCCCCAATATCGCGTGCTGCTGTGGACGACTGCGACGCTGTGGCTCTGGGGCCATGCGTTCTTCCACTTCTGGGAAGTCGCCGTCGGCATCTGCGGTCCGGATGCAATCGCCCGTGATTTTCCGGCGGTCACCTTGCCGGCCATCCTCACGGCACTGCTGAGCATCTGGGCCATCGCCGATGCGCGGCAGGAGCGTTCCCGCACTGCCGCCCCCCTCTAATCCCTCGCAAAGACCAAGGAGAACAACAATGACTCCCCGTATGAACATCTTCCAGGCCGCGCCCGATACGATGAAGGCCATGCTCGCTGTCGAAGCGACGTTAGAAAATTCGGGCATTGAACATAGCCTGCTCGAACTGGTGAAGCTGCGTGCATCGCAGATCAATGGCTGCGCCTATTGCATCTATATGCACGTCACCGACGCCGTGAAGCATGGCGAAAACCATATGCGCATCCACCTGCTCGACGCCTGGCGTGAATCGCCGCTCTACACCGACCGCGAGCGCGCGGCGCTGAACTGGACGGAATCACTGACCGGCATTGCCGAGACCGGCGCGCCCGACGAGGATTATGAGTTGCTGAAGGCGCATTTCGACGACAGGCAGATCGCCTATCTGACCGCCGCGATCGCTGCGATCAATTTCTGGAATACTGTTCAGATCAGCCTCCGTGCGGTCCACCCGGTCGAACAGGCCGCCGCGGCATAAGCCCCCTCCCCCAAGAGACCCCAGGTGCTGGATCCGCTGACCCTGCCGTCCAGCACCGACTAGGCCGCTGGGGCACCGCCCTCCCGGTGTCCCAGCGGCACCCCGTCAGGAGATGATCGATGAAGCTTTATTATTGCCCCTGGGCCTGCAGCCTCGCAGCCCATATCGCGCTCCACGAAGCCGGCGCGCCGTTCGAGAATGAGAGCGTCGACATCAAGACGAAGATCACCGCGAGCGGTACCGATTTCAACAATGTCACGCGCAAGGGCTATGTGCCCGCGCTTGAACTCGACAATGGCGAGATCGTCACCGAGAATATCGCTGTTCTCGACTATCTGGCGGGCGTCTATCCGCTATTGGGGGTCGAAGGCCCGCTCGGCCGCACGCGTCTGGTCGAGGCGCTCGCCTATATTTCGACCGAGATCCACAAGAGCTACAAGCCCTTCTGGCACAACGGCACCGACGAGCAAAAGGCCGTCGCGAGCGCCTATATCACCGCACGGATGCACTATCTCGCTGACACGATCAAGGGCGACTATCTGTTCGGCGACCAGCCAACCGTCGCGGATTTCTACCTGTTCGTGACGACGACGTGGGCCGGACGCTTTGGCGTCGATGTGCCGCCAGCGATTGCCGCGCTCCATGAGCGGTTGAACGCGCGCGCGGCGGTGCAGGCGACCCTCAAGGCCGAGGGGCTCGTTTAACTGCGGGCACCTAGCGGCTCCTGCATCCGTGCGCTTTCTGTTATGGGTCGGTTGGTCAACCGCTGCGATACCGGAGAAGATCATGCCGACGCGTCCTTTCGACTTTCACAACGCCGCCGGCGATCGCCTGTCGGGCCGCCTCGAACTGCCCGTCGGTTCGACCAAGGCGTGGGCGCTGTTCGCGCATTGCTTCACGTGCGGGAAGGACAATAAGGCCGCAGTGCGGATTTCGCGGCGCCTTGCCGGCGCCGGGATCGGCGTTCTTCGCTTCGACTTCACCGGCCTGGGCGCCAGCGAAGGCGAATTCGGCGCGTCGGGTTTCAGCCACAATGTGAAGGACCTGATCGACGCCGCCGGCGCGATGGCGGATGCCGGGATGCCGCCGATGCTGCTTGTCGGGCACAGCCTCGGCGGAGCAGCGGTCATCGCGGCAATGGCGTCGCTGCCCGGTATCCATGCGGTCGCGACGATCGCAGCCCCCTTCGACGTCGAGCATGCGCTCCACCAGTTCGATCCTGAAGGGCTGGAGACGATCGAGCGCGAAGGGAGCGGGGTCGTGGCGATCGGCAGCCGGCCCTTCACCGTCCGCAAGGAATTCATCGCCAGCCTGCGCGAACAGGATCAGGGCGCGCGCCTTGCAAAGCTGAAACGGCCCCTGCTGCTTCTCCATTCGCCGATCGACCAGGTCGTCGGGATCGAAAATGTCACCAGCATGTATCTCGCGGCCAAACATCCCAAGAGCTTCGTCTCGCTAGACGGCGCCGACCATCTGTTGACCGATGCGCGCGATGCCGATTTCGCCGCCGACATGATCTCCGCCTGGGCTAGCCGTTACCTCCCGGCAACCCCGCCGACGGCGGCCAGCCAGTTCGATGCCGAGGCCGAGGAGACGCGGCTCGGCAAATTCCAGCTCGCGATGCGCGCGGGCAAAGCCGCTTTTATCGCCGACGAACCCGAAAGCGCCGGCGGGCTCGGGTCGGGGCCGACGCCTTTTAACCTCCTCTCGGCGGCGCTCGCCGCCTGCACGACGATGACCTTGCGCCTCTATGCCGACCGCAAGGGCTGGCCGGTCGACCGAATCCGCACCGGCGTCACGCACCGCAAGGAAAAGGGCGCCGAAAAGCCCGATATCTTCACCCGCCGCGTCGAGATCGAAGGCACGCTCGACAACGCGCAGCATGCCGAGTTGATCGCGGTCGCCGACCGCTGCCCGGTGCATCGCACGCTCGAGACCGGATCGCGCTTCGAGGCGACCGAGGCGGGATGGGAGGAGCCCTTTGTGCCGGGGGACGAAACGCCCGCTTAGTGCAGGGCGATTGTTCGCTCTCGGTTCTGCCGTGTGCGTCCGCACCCGCGTAAATTGCTGAAACAGCAATCGCATCGCGGAGTGAAACGTCATGAAAATCACTATCATCGGAGGAACCGGCATGATCGGCCGCCGCCTCGCCGCGCGTTTGCGCGAAGAGGGGCATGACGTCGTCGCGGCCGCGCGCTCGACCGGCGTCAACACGATCAGCGGCGAAGGGCTGGCAGAGGCGCTTCAAGGCGCCGACGTGGTCGTCGATGCCTCGAACTCGGGTTATGGCGACGCCGCCGACATGCGGCGCTTCTTCGCCACATCGAGCGACAATGTCCTCGCGGCCGCTCGCGCAGCTTCGGTCGGGCATTTCATCGCGCTGTCGGCGGTCGGTGCCGAAACGCTGAAGGGCGGCTATTTCCAGGCCAAACGCGATCAGGAGGAGCGGATATTGGACGCCGGCGTCCCGTTTACGATCGTGCGATCGACGCCCTTTTTCGAGTTTATCTACAAGATCGTCGATGCGAGCGGCGATGGCGACCGGATGCCGCTCGCGCCTGTCACCATGCAGCCGATTGCGGCCGACGATGTCGTCGCAGCGCTGGCGAGAGTCGTCACGGAAACGCCGGCGAATGACATTGTCGAGATCGCCGGGCCCGATATCTTCGGTCTCTCCGACCTCGCGCTCGAAATCCTCACCGCCAATGAGGACACGCGCTGGATATCGGTCGATCCCGACGCGCTCTACTTCGGTGCTCAGTTCGATGGCGAACCGCTCACCTGCGATCGTCCGCGCCTCGCGCCGAAGCGGTTCGAGGATTGGCTGCGCGAATGGATCGCCTTCGCCTGAGGGTCACGCGTCGCGGTTGATGCGGACGATCGTGTCCTCGTCGACCATATTGTCGAACCAGGTGATGAGTACCGAACGCAGCAGCACTTCGTTCGACGCCTCGGCAAACAGGGTCAGCGACGCGTGCAGCTTCGCGGCATCGACATCGCCGAACACTTCGCGCGCGCTCGTCTGCACCAGGCGGAAAAGCGTCTCGACACTCTCGCGATAGCGGCCGCCGAGCGGCGCGAATTCCAGATAGGCGCGCGCCTCGTCGAGCGATGACAGCGCATAGGCGCCATCATCGCCGTCCTCGCGGCCCAGACGCGGGAAGATGAAGTCCATATAGGGCGTGCACATCGCGCCGCGGCGCAGGATATCGATCGCGTCGTCATAGGCTTCTGCCTGCGCGGCAACGAAGCGTTCGAGATGATATTCGTCGATCATGATGGCCCTCGCTAGCCGGCAACGACGTCGGCGAATTCGGGATGGCGACCAAAGAAATTGACCATGAACTGGCAGCGCAGGATCGCCTTGCGTCCAGTCTGCCGCATCAGGTGGAACGCGCCTTCGGCGAGCTGCGATGCAATACCCATGCCCCAGAATTCTGACGGCACTTCGGTGTGGATCAGCACCAGTCTGCCCTCCTCGTCGACGCGGTAAAAGGCCGACGCGGTCGAACCGTCGGGCAGATCGAGTTCGAAACAGCGCTTTTCGGCATTGTCGATGACTTCGGCGTCCATGGCAGCTCACCCTTGTTTGAGAAACATGAGGGTAAACTAAGCCTCCGGCCGCGCGGCGACAGACCCAAGCGCTGCGGATATGATTGTACTATGTGGTTCAGCTCGCCTGCGACAGCATCGCCCGCGGTTCGATGTTACCCCAATGTTCGGCGAGCGTCGCGAGTTCTTCCTTCGCGCGCGCCAGCGCATCGGCGCGCTCTGTTTCGCGCGCGAACTGCAGGGGCTGCGCGTCGACGAACGCGGGATTGGCGACGCCGATGAACCCGAAGGCGGCGCGCAGCGCGGGGGTCAGCGTGTCCATCGCCGCAAATGGCGCGCCGGGGCGCAGATCGACGCCGCGCGTCGTCACGAACAGGGTTTTCTTGCCGCCGAGCATACCGACGAACCCGCCATTTTCGGTCGGGACATAGGTCAAACCGCCGCGAACGATCGCATCGACGAAGCCCTTGAACACCGCGGGCATCGTCCAATTGTGCATCGGCATCGCAAAGAGCAGCGCGTCGGCGTCGAGCAGGCGCTGACACAATGCGTCGGATGCGGTCAGCGCGTCACGCATCTCGGGCGTTCGTTCGGTTTCCGGCGTGTAGGTCGCGCGCGTGAACAATTCGGTGATCTGCGGCAAAACCTCGGATGCGAGGTCGAGATGGTCGACCGACAGCGACGGGATATGCGCGCGAAGCTGGTCGACGAAGAAGCGTGACAGCGCCCGCGAGTTCGAGTTTGCGCCCTTGGGGCTGGCGTCGACGTGCAGCAGTTTCATTGCGTCTCTCCGTTCAAGCCGCTTGCGCCGCAATCGGCACCGCCGCGCCTTCGTCGATCAGCGTCGCGAGCGTGTCGCACGCCTTGTCGAGTATCTGTGGACGCAGGTTGGTGACGCACAGCACCAGTCCGGGCTGCGCCTCGGCGGGATTGGCGTACCAGACCGACAGCGGGCATGGCGCTATACCATATTCGGGCGCGCGTTTGGCCAGTGCGACATCGTCGTAACCGCGCGGCAGATGCACGACGAGGGCAAGGCCCGCAAAGGCGTCGACGACGATGTCGGGATCGAGCCGGGCGTGAAGCGCGTCGCGGCGCTCGCGATACAGGCCCTTCATGTGGCGCAGATGGCGCAGGAAATGCCCGTCGGCGAGGAAGTCGGTGAGCGCGAGCTGCGTCGTCACGTTGGGCGCGGGGTTGAGGTAGCCCGCAACCTCGCCGAACCGTCCGGCGAGCGCGAGCGGCGCGACGACGAAGCCGAGCCCCAGCGAAGGGCTGATCGTCTTTCCGAAGGTGCCGATATGGATCACGCGGCCGGCGGGGTCGTTTGCCGCCATCGCCGGCGCGGCACGGCCGCCGAGCTGTAGTTCGCTGAGATAATCATCCTCGATGATCCACGCCCCTTCGCGCTCCGCCCAGGCGAGCAGCGCGGTGCGGCGCTCGGGCGATAGCGTAACGCCCGTCGGCGCCTGCTGGCCCGGCGTGACGATGGCCAACGCGGCGTCGGGCGCGGCGCGCACGCCCATATCGACACGAATGCCCTTTGCATCGACGGGGATCGGAATGGGTTTCAATCCGGCGATTTCCAGCCCCATGCGGGCGACCGGATAACAGGGGTCCTCGACCCACGCGGTGCGGCCCTGCACGCCAAGCGCCATCAGGGTCAGGCAAAGCCCGTTCTTGTAGCCCGAGGTGAGGATGATCTGGTCAGGGTGGCAGCAGATGCCGCGCGTAATCGCGAGCTGCGCGGCGATCTGCGCGCGCAGTTCGGGCTCGCCTCGCGGATCGGGTGGTCCGACCGGCGCCATGGCATTGGCGCGGACGGCGCGGGTGCGCAGGCGCGCCCATAGTTTCGCGGGAAACGCATCCTGCGCCGGGACGCCCATCTGGAACGGCAGGGGGCGAAGCGAGAAGCCGCGCTCAAGGCCCTGCAACGGGCGCGGAATGTCGACCTGCTTCGTTTCGATTGGTTTGGGCCCGGCCCTTTCGGCGACGCGCGTGCCGGCGGCGCCTGCGGAAAAGACGAGCAATTCGTCGGCCAGCGCTTCATAGGCGGCCTTGACTGTCCCGCGCGCGACGCCGAGCTGCGACGCCATATCGAGCCACGAAGGGAGCCGTGTTCCGGGCCGGAGCCGTCCTTCCATGATTGCCGCGCGCAACGTCGCGGTAATCTGCGCGGTAATCGGTGTCGCATGCGAGCGGTCTATCTGGAAAGAGACCAGCCCTGGGGTCCATGGTGCATTCATCGCGTCACCTCATGGTACTGTTAAAACGCTCTCGATGGATCAGAGGCTATGCCCCGCACGCCGGGTCTGTCGAGACGGGGGCGACCTATGCGAAAGGTCAGGGTGCGCTGCCTCGCCGATTAGGTTGGGCGAAATTCCGCCCACATTTCGGCGGGCAGGCGAGCGATTTGGTACAGGCGCCTTGTCAGCTCTCGCGCCTAACCTTCGCTGCGTGGCTGCCTATCCTGCTCCCATGTCCGGCCGCTGCGCGACCGTGTGAGGAGGGCAATGATTATGGATGGCAAGACCGCCGTGAGCCGCGAGAAGATTCTGCACGCACTCTATGAGGCCGCGGAGCTCGAGCAGAATCTGATGTGCACCTATCTCTACGCCGCCTTCAGCCTGAAGGATGGCGAAGGCGAGGGGCTTGCCGCGTCGGAGGCCGAAGCGGTCGCACGCTGGCGCCGCGCGATCCTCGACGTCGCGATCGACGAGATGAGCCACCTCGTCGCGGTATGGAACATCACGGCGGCGCTCGGCGGCGCGCCGCGTTTCGGCCGCACCAACTTCCCGCTCGACCCGGGCTATCTGCCGGCGGGCATCACGGTGAAGCTCGCGCCGTTCGGCGAGGCGGTGATCCAGCATTTCGTCTTTCTTGAGCGCCCCGAAACCTCGGACGAACCCGATGGTGAGGGGTTCGCAATCGCCAATCCCTCGACCCGGACACCGGTCGCCCCGCAGCTGACCCCGGCCGCCTATGACTATGCGACCATCGGCGCCTTCTACCAGACGATCGAGGCCGATCTGCGCGCGCTAACCGAAGCGATCGGCGAAGAGGCTGTTTTCTGCGGCGATCCCGCGCTGCAGCTGTCGCAGGACGAAGTGACGCTGGCCGGCGCGCGGCCCGTCACGAACCTCGAAAGCGCGCTCGCCGCGCTGTGTGAAATCGTCGTCGAGGGTGAAGGCGCTCCGACGCATAACGACAATTCGCATTTTCAGCGCTTCGTGGGCGTGCGTGCCGAACTGCGGGAATTTACAGCCGCCAATCCCGATTTCGCCCCCGCGCATCCCGCCGCATTCAACCCGGTGCTGCGCAAGCCGCCGCGCCCCGAAGGGCGGGTCTGGCTCGAGGATGCCGACGCGGTCGCGACCGTCGATCTCGCCAACGCCATTTACGCGCTCGCGCTGCGCCTGCTCGCGGGCGGCTATGCGATCCCCCGGCCGAACCCGGACAAATCGCTTTATATCGGCTCAGCGATCGGGCTGATGCACGCGCTGACCGTGGTGGCCGAGCGCGCGGCGCGCCTTCCCGCCGGGCCGTCGAACCCGGGATGCAACGCCGGCGTGTCTTTCACTGCGCTGCGTGAGGCGGCGTCGCTGCCGGCGGGCGCGAGCGCCCGGCATGTCTATCTCGAACGCATGGAGGAACTCCGCGCGGTCGCCGAAGCGATGGATCCCGCCGATCCCCGTTGCGCCCGCGCGGCGCGGATATTGGAGAAGCAGGCCGCCCGGCTGCGCGATGCCCCGATCGGCGAGGTCGCGCCAACGACCGCCGCCGCATCGCCTCCGTCAACGGCACCTGCCGCTCCGCCCACGATGTCGGTCGACGGCGTCGATCGCGCCGAGGGCAAGGACATCGCCGTGATGTTCGACGGCAAACGCTGCATCCACGCGCGCTTTTGCGTGACGCAGGATCCCGCGACCTTCCTCGCCAATGTCGACGGCCCGTGGATCATCCCCGACGCGACCGACGTCGAATATCTGTGCGGCACGATCCGCCAATGTCCTTCGGGCGCGCTGACCTATGAACGCCGCGACGGCCACGCCGAGCCGATGCCGCCGGTCAATCTGATCACGCTGCGCGAAAACGGCCCCTATGCGGTGCGCGCCGATCTCGCGCTCGACGGCGAAAAAGCGGGCTTTCGCGCGACGCTTTGCCGCTGCGGTGCGTCGAAGAACAAACCCTTCTGCGACAAGTCGCACAAATATATCGGCTTCGAGGCGACGGGCGAGCCGCCGACAAAAAAAGGCCCGCTGCTTGCCGTGCGCGATGGTCCGCTCGCCATCGACCCCGAACTCGACGGGCCGTTGCAGGTGCGCGGCAATCTCGAAATCCTCAGCGGAACGGGTCGCACCGTCGCGACGGTCGAAACCGCGCGCCTGTGCCGCTGTGGCGCGTCCAAAAACAAACCCTTCTGCGACGAAAGCCACCGCAGGATCGGCTTTCGCAGCACATGATCGGCTCAGCCCCGCACGATATGCGCAGCCAGCGTTTCGGCGACGAAGTCTGTGAACAAGCGAATGCGGAGCGGCGGAAAGCGTCCGAACGCGTGCAGCGCCTGCGCGGGGACGAGCGTCAGCGGGTGGTCGGGCATCACTTGGATCAGGCGGCCGGCCTGCAGATCGTCCTCGACTGCAAAGCGCAGCAACTGCGCAATGCCGAGGCCGTTCAGCGCCGCGGTTCGCATCGCCTGCCCGGAATCGCTGTAGAGCACGCCCGCGGGGGTCAGGCTTTCGCCATTGGCAAAGGCAATGGGATAGGCCCGCGCGCCGAGCATGTAGCGGATGTGCGCCGCTTGCCCGAGTTCTTCGATCGATTGCGGCTGCCCCGCGCGAGCGAGATAGGCGGGCGACGCGACGAGGACGAGCGACAGATTGCCCAGCGGGCGAACGATCCAGTCGCTGTCCGCAACGCGGCCGGTGCGCAATGCGACGTCGAACCCCTCGCGAACCAGATCGACATGGCGGTCGGATATACTTATCTCCAGCTTGATCTCGGGATAGCGCGTTACGAAATCGCGCGTCAGCGCATCGACGAGCTCCGGACCGAGGACGGCCGGAATGCTGACGCGCAGCAACCCGCTGGCGCGCCCTGCACCTTCGAGCGCCTCGTCGGCATCGTCGAGCGCGCGGAGCAAGGGCGCGACGCGTTCATAATAGGCGGTCCCATCGACGGTCAGCGACAGCGAGCGGGTCGAGCGCAGGAACAATTTCACGCCGAGCCGCTTCTCGAGGCGCTCGACATTCTTCGACACCGCCGAGGGCGTCGTCCCGGCCAGCCGCGACGCCGCGCTGAACGACCCCGCCTCGACGGTGCGGACAAAGGCGAGCAGCCCGGTCGTTCGTTCGTATCCCGATTTCATTCGATAGTTTTTGGCAAAGATGATGTGCCAAAGTCCAGTCTTATTAGAGCAGAGAGAATAGCCATATCGCGCCTTCCACACAATCAGGAAGGTGAATTATGACAAGTTTGAACGGAAAGGTCGCGGTGATCACCGGCGGCAACAGCGGCATCGGACTCGCCACGGCAAAGCTATTCGCGGCCGAAGGTGCACAGGTGGTCATCACCGGCCGCCGTCAGCAGGTGGTCGATAATGCGGTGCGTGAAATCGGACCGGCGGCGCTCGGCATCCAGGGCGATGTCGCCGACCCGGAGCACCATCGGCAGGTCGCCGAGATCGTCCGCGAGCGGTTCGGCCATGCCGACATCTATGTGGCGAATGCTGGGATCAACACGATCAACCCGTCGCAGGACGTGACCGAAGCAGAATATGACGCGCAATTCGGGGTCAATGCGCGCGGCACCTTTTTCGGGGTGCAGAAGATCGCGCCTGTCCTCCGCGACGGCGGCTCGATCATCCTCGTCGGATCGCTCGCGAGCGACAAGGTGCTCGACGGCCATGCGGTCTATGCGGGGACGAAGGCCGCGATCAACGCCTTCGCGCGTGCTTGGGCACTCGAATTCAAGGCGCGCGGCATCCGCGTCAATATGCTGAGCCCGGGCCCGACCGAAACGCCGATCCTCAAAAAACTGGGGGTAACCCCTGAAGATCATGGCGCGTTCGTCGACATGATGTCGGGCGCGATTCCACTGGGCCGTCTTGGCCGGCCGGACGAGCTTGCCAGCGCAGCGCTGTTCCTCGCGTCCGATGCAAGCAGCTTCGTCACCGGCGTCAACCTGCGCGTCGACGGCGGCATGGCGCTGGTTTGACGGTCGCGATCTCATGCAAGGGCCGGGTGTTGCTATCCCAAGGCCACGCGGAGCAAGGGGCAGCCCCCTTGCTCCGCAACGGGGGCGCAATTAAACTGCGCGCGCCTGCCGATAGGCCCGGAGCGATCTCCGGAAGGTTCAGCGACCGAATTTCTGCCCGCATGCGCGAATTTGCGGCTAAGCCGCTGCCCGGAGGGGGTAATGATGACGACTGCCGACTATGAACCACCGCTCGTTCTGATCGTCGACGATGACGAAGACGTCCGCACGGCAATCAGCGAATTGATGCTGTCGGTCGGCATCGAGGCGACCTGTTTCGGTTCGACGCGCGAACTCCTCGAGTCTCCGCTGCTCGAACGCGCGGGGTGCCTGATCCTCGACGTACGCATGCCGGGATCGAGCGGTCTCGATCTGCAGCACCATCTGGCGTCGATCGGCATAACGAAGCCGATCGTCTTTCTGACCGGCCACGGCGATATTCCGATGTCGGTGCAGGCGATGAAGGCGGGCGCCGTCGATTTCCTGACCAAACCGGTTCGCGACCAGACGTTGCTCGACGCGGTCGTCGCAGGAGTCGAACGGGACGTCGCCGAACGTGCGAACGCCAAAATCATCCAGCAGCATGTCGAGCGCTTCGCGACTTTGACCCCGCGCGAAAGCCAAGTAATGCGTGAAGTAGCGCGTGGACGGCTTAATAAACAAATCGCCTATGATCTTGGTATTTCGGAAATTACGGTCAAGTTGCACCGCAGCAATGTCATGAAGAAAATGCAGGCCGCGACAGTCGGTGAACTGATCCGCGCGTGGGAGAAATTGCCGCTGCAGTTGCGCGAAACAGGCGAGGCCTAGACTTTGGTATGGTTACAAAGCTTTATAAGCCGCGTAACATCGACGTCGTTGGCCAACTTGGTCGTGATGAAAAGGGCTGAATCGCTTGCCCAAGACGCCTCTTGTCGCAGTAGTGGATGATGACGAAGCCATCCGCGAAGCCCTGTGTGATCTGATGATGGTCACCGGACTCGCGTGCAGCACTTTTGACAGCGCTCCGGCATTCCTGAACGATAATTCGCCAACCGAGGTCGATTGCCTGATTACCGATGTCCGCATGCCGGGCATGAGCGGGATCGACCTGCTCGAAAGAATGCGGGCAGGCGGGTCGAATTTGCCCGTTATCGTACTGACTTCGGTCCTCGATGCAGGAGCCCGGGCGAAGGCACTCGAACTCGGCGCGCAGGCCTGGCTGACAAAGCCGGTCGCCGACGAGGCACTCCTCGATCAGCTCAAATCGGCGATCGGCGAAGAGGATTGGCCCGCCGAGCCCGGGCGGTGAACACGAAATTGTCCGACGTTCCGCTCCCTTCGGTGCCGCTAAAGGACAAGCTGTACGTCGCGGCGAAAGCATCCGAGCCCGACATCGCGGAATTCGCTTCCGAAAGCGTGATCATCTTCGACGTCGAGGGCGCGGTCCATTACTGGAACCCCGCGTCGGAGGCCCTGTACGGCTGGCCCGCGCTCACCATGATCGGCCGCGGCATCGGCCATCTCTCCACGCGCAGCGAAAATGAACGCGAACATTGGCGCATGCTGCTTCAGGAGGGCGGATGGCAGGGCGTGGTCAGCCGCCGCACCCCTTCCGGAATCCATATCGCGGTCGATATCCGCCAATATGTCCGCTACGCGCAGGATGGTTCGCCGCGCGATGTCATCGAATATGGGCGGCAGTCGCTGAACGAGGGCGCGGTCGCGGGGGCCGATTGGCATATCCCGGACCGGCTGATGGCTGCGAGCTGGGAGATCGACGTCTCGGGCGCCGCAGCATTGATCGCGGAGATTGCAAGGCTGCGCGATGCGGGCGGGCTCGACGAGCGAGACATGAACGCCCGCTATCTCAAACTAGTGAAGGCGGCGCGCATCGTCAATGTGAACGAGCGGACGATGCGTCTGGTCGGCGGCAACCGCGGTCGCGACTTGATGATCGGCCAGCCGGTTTCAGGTTTCTGGCCGCTCGAAAGCCGCGTTACCGTTGCGAGCCTAATCGTCGATGCGATGACCGGACAGACCGAGGGGGCGACCTATCGCCGGCAAATGCCGTCGGACGGCATATTGCGCGACCCGCTGGTGACGGTGTGGCGCGCCGAAGAGGCGGGGCGAATCTATGTCGCAGTCAACGGGGCGGTCGATGACGACCGCTCCTATGTCTATCTCCGCGCGAGCGAGGCGCGATACCGCAAGCTGGTCCATCATATGCCGATCGCACTGTGGCAGGTCGACGCCAGCCATATGGGCCGCATCTATAACGATATTCGCGAAACGGGCGTCACCGATTTCGGCGCTTATCTCGACGAACACCCCGAGATCGTCGAACTCGCCGCGACCACGGTGCAGATCACCGACGTCAATCGCGCCGCGATACAGTTGCTCGGCGGCACCAGTGCGCTCGATCTGATGCGCCCGGTCGGATATTTGTTCACGATCAGCCGCCACTCGCTGCGCAACGTGATGATCGGCCGCTTCAACGGCCAGGCGGATCATAGCGAAGTGACCAAGGTCCAGACCTTCGACGGCCGGGTGCTCGACGTGCGTATGTCGGTGACCTATCCCAAAGTGCTTGCCGAGCTGGACGTCACGATCTTCAGTTTCGAGGATGTGACCGAACGGCTGAGCATGGAGGCCGAGATTCGGCAGCTCCAGGCCGATTTCACCCATGCCGCGCGCATATCGACGCTGGGAGAGCTCACGACATCGATCGCACACGAGATCAACCAGCCGCTGGCCGCGATCGTCACCAATGCCGAGACGAGCCTGCGCTGGCTGTCGCGCGACGACCCCAATGTTGAAAAGGTCAAGGCGCTGACCACGCGTATCGCGGCAAGCGGGCGGCGCGCCAGTGACATTGTGCAGCATATCCGCGGCATGGCGTCGAAACGGCAGCCCGAGCGCTCGGCGATCGATCTGAACGAGATCGTGCAGGAATCGCTGATTTTTATCCGCCACGAGATTGAATCGCAATCGATCGGGATCACCACCAATCTCGCCCGGACGCTTCCCGACACGATGGGCGACCGCATCCAGCTGCAACAGGTCGTCGTGAACCTGCTCATCAACAGCGTCCAGGCAGTCGAAGCGCAGGCCAAGGGCAAGCGCGAGATTTGCATCGGGACGCAATTGACCGAGGAGGGCGCGCTCGCCTTCACCCTTCGCGACACCGGACCCGGGATTCGGCCCGACGATATCGACCGCATTTTCGAAGGCTTCTTCACGACGAAAGAGGCGGGCATGGGGATCGGCCTCGCGATCTGCCAATCGATCATCGCCGAACATGGCGGATCGATTACCGCGTCGAACCATCCGGACGGCGGCGCGCAGTTCCGGTTCGTGATTCCGGTCGAAACGCCTGACGGATCGGCCTAGCGATCTCGCCACGATAACGACCTATGCTTTGGTCTGGGGTTCGCGGCATGTACATGGAAAGCGATCATACTTTCATCTGATAGGCGGTGCACACGCGTCCGGGCATGACTGGTTCGGCCAACTGCAAAAGGATGATGACATGTATCGCTCCATTCGTTCGGCGGCGCTTGCCGCACTCCTCTTCTCGGGCACTGTCAGCGCGCACGCCGAGGACGACACTGCCAAGCCGACCGTCGTCCTGGTCCACGGCGCCTTCGCCGATTCCTCGGGCTGGAACGATGTGATCGCTCGCCTCGAAAAGGATGGCTATCCCGTAATCGCCGCCGCCAACCCGTTGCGCAGCGTCGCGAGCGATGCCGAAAGCGTCGCGTCGGTCGTCCGCTCGATTTCGGGCCGCGTCATCCTCGTCGGCCACAGCTATGGCGGTGTCGTCATCACCGAAGCGGCAAAGGGCAACGCCAATGTGAAGGCGCTCGTCTATGTCGCGGGCTTCCTGCCCGACACCGGTGAATCCGCGCTGGCGCTGTCGGCGAAATTCCCCGGCAGCACGCTCGGCGACGCGCTCGCACCGGTCAGCCTGCCGGGCGGCGGAACCGACCTCTATATCCAGCCCGCGAAATTCCACGCGCAATTCGCGGCCGATGTGCCCGCGACAAAGGCGACGCTGATGGCTGCGACCCAGCGCCCCGTGACGCAGGGCGCGCTGACAGATGCCTCGCAAGCGGCGACGTGGAAGAGCCTGCCGAGCTATGTCATCTATGGCGGCCTGGATCGGAACATCCCCGCCGCGACGATGAAGTTCATGGCCGATCGCGCGCACGCGCGAAAAACGGTCGCGGTTGCGAGCGGCTCGCACGCGCTGATGGTATCGCATCCGGTTGAGGTTGCCGAGTTGATCGAGAGCGCCGCTTCGGACCGATAAGCCGCGGAACGAACCGCCGCGCCGCGCGTCGATGAAGAGCCGCCCATCGTTCCATGACGACGGGCGGCCGATCGGAGAACGGCATGCAGGCGCTCGAAGGACTCGAACCCAAGCCATCGCGTCAGCGCCTCTGGGACCGGCACGCCAGCCCGATCTCGATCCTCCTCCTCGGCGGTCTATTGGTCGCGACAGGCCTGGGCCTGACCGGCGGACAGCCGAGCCCGCCGATTATGGCCGACTTTGGTGCCGCGCGCCTCGTCGTGAAGACCCCGACGACGATCCGCAACGGCGAGTTTTTCGAAACCGACCTGACCCTCACCGCGCAGGCGCCTATGGCGGACGCGGTGATCGCGGTGAGCCCGGCGCTCTGGCACGACATGACCGTCAACACGATGATACCGGCGCCTGCGAAGGAGAGCTTCGAGGACGGCCATTTCCATTTCTCCTACGGCCCGCTCGCTCCCGGCGAGAGCGTCCACGTCAAGATCGACGGCCAGATCAATCCGCCGCTGTTCGCGGGCACCAGCGGCGAAATCGCGGTCTTTGACGGAAGCCGGCGTATCGGCGCGATGCCGCTTCGCATCAAGGTCCTGCCCTGATGGATATTGTCCTTCGCGCCACGGTGATGTTCTTCATCCTGTTCCTGCTCATCCGGCTGCTCGGTAAGCGCGAGCTCGGCCAGATGACGCCGTTCGAATTCGTCGTGCTCGTCGTGCTCGGCGACCTGATCCAGCAGGGGGTGACGCACAACGACTTCAGCCTGACCGGCGCGACGCTCGCGATCTGTACTTTCGCTTTCTGGGCGCTGGTGCTGAGTTGGACCGCGTACCTGTTTCCGCGCGCCAAGGACCTGCTCGAAGGCGCACCGCGCGTGATCGTGCGCGACGGCGAAGTCGTGACCGAAAATCTCCGCCGCGACCGCCTGACGCGTGACGAGATCCTCTCCGAAATGCGGCTCGCCGGGATCGGCCGGATGTCCGATGTCGCGTGGGCGATCCTCGAGCCGCAGGGCAAGATGAGCTTCATCAAGAAGGATGGCCAAGCCTCGCCGCAGCAGGACCAGGACGGTCCCGCCAGCTAATAGATCGGCGTAATCTGCATCTGCGGAAGCGGCCGGGGCGTCCCGTCGCTGAGATCGGGGCCGAGGTCGGCCCATTCCTCGCCGCGCGATACCAGATCGGCATATAGTTTCTGCGACGCGCCCTGGGCTTCGGCCGAGCGAAACTTGTACGAAACCGCCGGCGGCGCTCCCGTGCGGACCGTTGCAAGGGCATCCTCGTAAGCCGGGATCGGCGGCACGACCTTCGCGCTCGCCGCGATCCGGACCGTATAGCGCTGAAGCCCCGAGGCGACGTTCCGCCACCGAACCCAAACATGATTGTCGAAGGAGAATTGGTACAGGCGCTCCCCGGCGATCGTGCCCTTCAGCGAAATATTGTCCAAAATCTCCTGCGACATATCGAGGTTCATGCCCCCCTCGACCTTGTCGAGCGCGACATGGACGATCCGGTCGCGCTGTCCCGGCGCGCGCGACTGCAACAGGTCGCGCCAATTCTGCATCGTGCTGATGATCCCGAACACGAAGCTGGAAACCTCGGCGAGCGCGAGCGGTCGGGCGATCGAGCTGTAGCTGCGTTGCCAGCCGCGATTATTGTGCAGCGGCAGCCACACCGCCTCTTCGCCCTTGTCGCGCGCGTTCGGGGGTTCGGGGTTCTGGGTTGGGGGACCGTCGCTTTGCGGATAGACGAGGTTGATCGCGAAGGTCGGCCAGCGCGGCAGTGGCGCGTCGAACAGGTGGAGCGGGAAATTGCTCGAAACGCCGCCATCGGAAAACCAGCAGATCCGGAAACCCTCGATCAACGAGAGCGGCGCCTCGCCGCCCGTCGCGAGGCTGTCGGTGCTCTGGCTCAGCGTCACCTCCTTGGCGTCGTCGCCCTCATCGAGCGCCTCTCCCTCGGTTTCTTCGCGGCGCGTTCGCCTTCCGACGGGTTCGTGGAGCGGCACCGCGCTGATCAGCAGCGGAAAGCTCAAGCTCATCCGCATCGCCACCAGCACCGGCATCCGGCCCTTGCTCGGTAGGCGGTAATAGTCCTTCTCTCCGACCCGGTCGGGCGATCCCGCCATCGCGACCATCGCGTCGACGACCATCTTGGGAAACAGAAGGTCGAATTCCTCGCGCAGGAACCAGAAGGAGGCGTCGGTAAAGGGGAGCGTTCGCGGTTCATGATGCGACACCCCCGTCGTGATCATCTGGAGCGAGATCGCGGTTTCGGTGTTCGGCTCGCCCGGATAGCGGGGCGCGGCCCAGAGGTCGTCGAACAGCAGCGGTTCCGATGGCGCCTTGCCCGACAGCGATTGGAGTACGTCGTGCAGCCATTCAGTCAGCGCGGGCTTGGCCATATCTTTTCCTGTACTCAGCCCCGAACACAGGCCGAGCAGATTGCGCCGCGTGACGCGCGCAACGCGCAATATCGCGGCAATCGCCGCGCCGAGATAGGCACAGATCGCCGCAGGCAGCAGCACCGCGGCCACCCCGGATGCCCCCGCAAACCAATAGCCGAGCGCGAGGAACAGGCCGAGCAGAAGCAGCGCTTCGAGCGGCGCGATCGCCACCACGGCCACCGCGGCCACCAGGGCTTTGCGCAGCGCGCCCGCATTCCCGGCGAGCGTGACGATCAATCGATAGGCGTTGCGTCCGCCGCGCGCGGGCTGGAACAGCCCAAAGATGAAGCCCCGCGACGACAGCTGCGCCGCAACGCGTTCAAGCCCAGCAAAACCCAGCGTCGAAGGGCAGGGGGCGGTCGATCCTGATGCGACATGCTTCCTGTCACCCAACGCCGCCGCCGCAGTGGCGGCGGCGGCGATCGCACCCGCCGAGGTTCCACCGATATTCTTGAACCGGAAATCGCGCGCGAGGGCGAGGACGGCATTGGGATAGACAATGCCGCTCGTGATGCCGCCCTTCATCACCAGATCGCAATATCGGGTTGCTGTTTGGCTCATGTCATCGCTCTCCGGGTGCGCGGGGCTTTTTCTTTTCTTATCCAGCTGCGCCGATCAAGTCGCTGTCCTTCTTGCGGAATAGAGCCGGTCCGGCGCACCGCACAACGCAATTGCTTATGCTGTGTTGGGGCTGTAATACGGGCACTGCGCATGAAATGGTTCCGTAAACCCGAAGGCCCCGATCCCACCCTCGCCGCGACGCCGGGTGGTCCGTTCGCCGATATCGCAACGCCCCCGCCGCCGCCGGTTCCCGAAACACGGCGGCGCAAATGGACGCGCCGGATATCGCGCGGTTTCGCGATCTTCAGCGTCGTCTTCATCCTGCTCGTCGGTTGGCTCGCGCTGACCGCGCCGCTCTCGAAATCGCTCGAGCCTATCGCGCCGCCGCAGATCACCTTGCTTGCATCCGACGGCACCCCGATCGCGCGCATCGGGGCAATCGTCGACACGCCGGTGAAGGCGGCGGATTTGCCGAGGCATGTGACCGGCGCATTCCTCGCTATCGAGGATCGGCGATTTTACACCCACTGGGGCGTCGATCCCCGCAGCATCGCGCGCGCGGTGTGGAGCAATGTCACCGGCGGCCGAACGCAGGGCGGCAGCACGATCACCCAGCAGCTTGCGAAATTCACTTTCCTGACGCCGAAGCGCACGCTCGGGCGTAAGGCGCGCGAGGCGCTGATCGCCTTCTGGCTGGAAGCCTGGCTGAGCAAGGACGAAATCCTCGAACGCTATCTGTCCAACGCCTATTTCGGTGACAACACCTATGGCCTCCGCGCCGCGTCGCTCCATTATTTCTACCGCCAGCCCGAGAAATTGACCCCCGCACAGGCGGCGATGCTCGCGGGGCTGGTTCAGGCGCCGTCGCGTCTCGCGCCGACCAAAAATCCCGACCTCGCCGAAAAGCGCATGAAGCTGGTGCTGAACGCGATGGTCGCAACCGGCTATCTCACCGAGCAGGAGCGCAAAGCACTCCGTACTCCACGCATCGACGTGCGCAGCCGAAACACGCTGCCGACCGGCACCTATTTCGCCGACTGGGCGCTGCCCGAGGCGCGCAAATTGAGCGACGTCGGCTATTCGCGCCAGACGATCGCAACGACGCTCGACGCGCGGCTGCAGGGGATCGCGCGCCGTGTCACCGGACGCGCGGGGCTGGGTAAGGCGCAGGTCGCGCTTGTCGCGATGCGCCCGAATGGTGAGGTCGTCGCGATGATCGGCGGCAAGGATTATGCCGCGTCGCCCTTCAACCGGGCGACGCAGGCGCGGCGCCAGCCAGGTTCGACCTTCAAGCTGTTCGTCTATCTCGCCGCGCTTCGCGACGGCTGGGATCCCGACGACGTTATCGACAACAGCGCGATCGAGACCGGGGCGTACCGCCCAAAAAACTCGGGCGGAGCTTATTCCAAATCGATCACGCTCGAAGACGCCTTCGCCTCGTCGAGCAATGTCGCCGCGGTGCGCCTGCTGCGTCAGGTCGGCGACGACAAGGTCATCGACGTCGCGCGCGACCTCGGCGTCACCGCGCCGATGGCCAAGGGCGATCCGAGCCTCGCGCTCGGCACGTCGAGCATGACCTTGCTAGAGCTGACTGCTGCTTATGCCGCCGTTGCCGCCAATAGTTACCCGGTCGAACCACATGCGTTCGAGACGGAGGAAAAGGGCTGGTTCGAAAATCTGATTTCGGGGCCGAGCAGCTTCGGGTCGGAGGAGCATGAAGAAATCGAACAAATGCTGCGCGCCGCGGTCAATCGCGGCACCGGCCGCGCGGCGCGCCTGCCGCAGGCGAATTTCGGCAAGACCGGCACCAGCCAGGACAATCGCGATGCGCTGTTCGTCGGTTATGCCAACGGCCTCGTCGTCGGCGTGTGGATCGGCAATGACGACAACACACCGCTGCAGGGGATTTCGGGCGGCGGATTGCCGGCGCGCATCTGGCGCGATTTCATGACCGAGGCATCGGGCAAGAAGGCGGCGCCGCAGCCGAAGAAGGCGGTCGATCCGACCGGTCCCGTCGAACCGCTCGACATTCCCGATATCGGCGACATTCCAATCGGCGACCGCACGCGCGTCGGGATCGAGGGCGGCGACGCGGTGATCACGACCGAGATCAACGGCAGCCGGATCGATCTGCGCCTGCCGATTCAGGACCGGGCACCCCAGCCCGCCGTGCCCGAACCGCAACCGCCGCCGGGCAATTAGGCCCGCGTCAGCCGGCGAGTATCTCGAACGCGTCCTCGGCCACGGTCTGTCCATTGACGATCAGCTCGACGCGATGGCGGCCCGGATGGTGCCGGCGCGTGCTGAAATCGCGGATCGTCTGCGATATGCCAAGCGTGATGGCGTCGCCCGCGGCGAGCTCGAAGGTCTTCCATTTGAACACCTTCGGCGCGGTCTTGCCGCCGGCGCGCGCGTAATGGATGCGATAATCCACGACCAGTCGCTGCCCGTCGGGCGAATCCGATACGAGTTCGGCTGTCATCGCGATCCGGTCGCCAAGGCGCACCGCCTCGGGTGTGATCGTGAAACGGCGCACAATAACCGCCGCGCCATGGCCGACGCCGATCAGCGCCAGCGCGCGAGGCTCGCCCTTCTTGATCAGCGTGCGTAGCGCATGGCGAATGATCCAGACCGTATGCGGATCATCCTCAGGCCATGTCTGGAGGCGATCCAGCAGCCAGTCGGGGCGATCCTTGGCCATGTCGTTCAAATGGTTCGCGACCGATTTGCGGACATAGAGGCTGGGATCGGCCTTCAAGATCTCGAGGATCGGCGCCGCCAAGGTTGGATCGGCCTTCAGCGCGGGAACGCGCGCCGCCCACGGCAATCGGGGCCGTCCCCCTTCGCTTGCGAGCCGGCGGACATGCTCGTCGTCGCTGCCCGCCCACCGCGTCATGATCTCCAGCGCGCGTGGAGTATCGGCCGTCAGGAACGGGCGGATCGCAAATTCGGCCGAGCCGAAGCGGGTCAGGTCGGCAAGCGCCTCCATCGACTGGTCGAAATCATCGAGGCCGTAACGCGCGACATATTCGGTCACCGCCATCGCCTGGAACCCGTGCGTCAGTCGCGGCGCCATTGCCCGGATGATCGCCAGCGCCTCGGGATAGCTGCCGGGGAGAGCGGTATGAAGCGCGCCCGCGATATGCCGCACGCGCTCCATGATCGACAGCGCATCGAGCCCGTCCGCCGCCGCGGACAGAAAGGCGGCGCGATCAAAGCGAGGCGATGCTGCTACCCCGGCGTCGCCGATCGTCTCCAGCGCCCGAGGGCCCAATATGTCCTTGAGCAGGGGAGAAGCTTCGTCGCTCATCGCGGCGTCTTATCGCCGCTCGACCAGCCCGCCGCCGAGCGCGACATAGAGCGTCACCAAATTGTCGACCTGCGCGCGGCGCGTCTCGATCAGCGTCTGTTCGGCGGCGAACAGATTGCGTTCGGCATCGAGCACTTCGAGATAGGTCGACACGCCTTCGCGATAGCGTTTGCGCGCAAGGTCGGCGATCCGGCGCTGCGCCAGTGTGCCGCGTTCCTGCGCCTCGACCTGATCGGCGAGATAGCGGCGACCGGCAAGCGCGTCGGCGACTTCGCGAAACGCGCCCTGTACGGTGCGTTCGTACGTCGCGACCGCGATATTCTCGCGCGCCTCGGCGACGGTCAGATTGCCCTTGTTGCGTCCGAAATCGAAGATCGGCAGGCTGATCGACGGGCCGAAGCTCCACCCGAACCCATCGTTGCTGAACAGATTGTCGAGCGAACCCGAGGCGAAGCCAAGGTTGCCGGTCAGCGAGATCGACGGGAAGAAAGCGGCGCGCGCGGCGCCGACATTGGCGCGCGAGGCACGCAGCCGCTCCTCGGCCGCGAGAACGTCAGGACGCGCGACCAGCAGATCGGAAGGCAGTCCGGCGGTCAGCGTCGGCGACTGCCCCTGTGCGACGAGCGGCAGCGGCGCGGGCAGGGGGCCTGCTACGGGGCCGCCGGTCAGCACGCTCAGGAAATTATCGGCCTGCGCCTTGCCGAGCTTCAGGCTCGCGAGCTGCGTCTCTGCCTGCGTCAGCAATGTTTCGGACTGGCGATAGTCGAGCGCCGAGGTCACCCCCGCGTCAAGGCGGCGCTTCGCGATGCGCAACCCTTCCTTGCGGCTCGTCACCGTAGCTTCGGCCAGCTCGATCTGTTCCTCGGCGCCGCGCGACGAGAAATAGGTCGAGGCGACGTCGCGGACCAGCGCGAGGCGGAAGGCGCGTTCGGCCTGCTCGGTCGCGAGATACTGGCTGCGCGCGGCCTCGGACAGATTCTTGACCCGCCCCCAGAAATCGAGCTCGAACGAGGTTACGCCGACGCCGACCGAATAGCGGTTGGTCGTGTCGGTACCCGCTCCCGTCAGCGATGGGCCGCGCGTGCGCGTCGCATCGGCGCTGGCGCCCACCGTCGGCAGGCGATCGGCGTCCTGGATTCGGTAGAGCCCGCGCGCTTCCTCGATCTGTGCGATCGCGACGGCAAGGTCGCGATTGCGCGCGATCGCCTGCGTGATCAGCACCTCGAGCTGCGGATCGGCAAAAAAGTCCTGCCAGCTGACCTCGGTCGCCCTCTGCCCGAGCGTGACATCGCCCGCGAACTCGGCCGGATAGGCTGGCGCGGTGGGCAGCGCCGGACGCTCATGCTTTGGCGCCATGTTGACGCATCCGGCGAGCGTCGTCGCGGCAAGCAGCGCGATCAGATTACGCATGATCGGGCTCCTCATGATGTCCTTTTTCGGCGGGCGCCGGCGGTCGTTTGCGGCTGATCCATTTGCGCACCGACAGATAGAAGAGCGGGATGAAGAAGATGCCGAGCAATGTTGCGGCGATCATCCCGCCCATCACGCCCGACCCGACCGCGATACGGCTGGCGGCGCCGGCACCGCTCGCGATCACCAGCGGCACCATGCCGAGGATGAAGGCCAGGCTGGTCATGATGATCGGCCGCAGGCGCAGCTTCACCGCCTCCATCACCGCGTCCATCGTCGACTTGCCCTCGGCTTCCTGTTCGATCGCGAACTCGACGATCAGGATCGCGTTTTTCGCGGACAGGCCGATGATCGTGATCAACCCGACGTTGAAATAGATGTCGGCGGAAAGGCCGCGGAACATCGAGAAAAGCACCGCGCCGAGCACACCGAGCGGCACGACGAGCAGGACCGCGACGGGGACCGCCCAGCTTTCATAGAGCGCCGACAGCAGCAGGAAGACGACGACGAGCGACAGGCCCAGCAGCAGGCCGATCTGGCCCGCTGATTGCTTCTCCTCATAGGAGATGCCGGTCCACTCATAGGCGAAACCCGCGGGAAGCGACTGTGCGAGGCGCTCCATTTCGGCCATCGCTTCGCCGGTCGACTGGCCGGGCGCGGGTTCGCCCGAAATCGTCATCGCGGGATAGCCGTTATAGCGCTGGAGCTGCGGCGCTTCGGCCGACCATTCGGCCGAGCTGAACGATCCGAAGGGCACCATGTCGCCGTTCGCGCTGCGCACCCGCAGCTCGAGCACGTCCTGCGGGGTCATGCGGCTCGCGGCATCGGCTTGGAGCAGCACGCGCAGCACGCGGCCTTCACGGGTGAAGTCGTTCGCGTAGGCGCTGCCGAAGCTGATCGCGAGCGTCGCGTTGACGTCGCCGATCGACAGGCCGAGCGCACGCGCCTGGATCCGGTCGATATCGACCTTCAGCACCGGTGCATCCTCCTGCCCCTCGGGGCGGACGTTGGCGAGCAGCTTGCTCTGCATCGCGCCGCCGAGCATCTGGTTGCGCGCCGCGATCAGCGCCTCGCGCGGGTTGCCGCCGCGATCCTGGAGCTTGAAGGTAAAGCCACTCGACGTCCCGAGTTCGGGGATCGACGGTGGGCTCAGCGAGAAGGCGAACGCCTCCTTGATGCCCATGAGGGTACCCATTGCCTTGCCCGCGATCGCGTCGGCGCTGTCGCCTTCGCCCGTGCGTTCGTCCCATGGCTTCAGCGGGGTGAACATGATCGCGTTCGCCTGGCCCTGACCAAAGAAGCTGAAGCCGTTGACCGATACGACGTTGGCAACCTGCGGCTGCTCGGCGAAGAAGGCCTTGACCTGCTTCGTCGCTTCGTTGGTGCGCTGCGTCGTCGCCCCCGGGGGCGCCTGGATCACGGTGATCAGATAGCCTTGGTCTTCCTGCGGCAGGAAGGAGCCGGGCAGGCGGGTGAACAGCAAAGCGGTGATCGCCACCATCAGCGCGAACACGCCGAGCCAGCGCAGCGGCGCCGCCAGCATCTTGCCGACTCCGCCCTGATAGCGGTCGGTCGTGCGGCCGAACCATGTGTTGAAGCGGCCGAAGAAGCGGTCGAAGAACGCCCCGATCCGACCCTTGCGCTCGCTATTGTCGTGCGGCTTCAGAAGCGTCGCACAGAGCGCGGGCGTCAGCGTCAGCGCGAGCAGGGCCGAGAAGGCGATCGAGATCGCGAGCGTCATCGAGAATTGGCGATAGATGCCGCCGGTCGATCCGGGGAAGAAGGCCATCGGGATGAACACCGCGATCAGCACCAGCGTGATGCCGATGATCGCGCTGGTGATCTGGCTCATCGCCTTCACCGTCGCATCATAGGGCGACAGATGCTCCTCGTTCATGATGCGCTCGACATTCTCGATCACGACGATCGCGTCGTCGACGAGGATACCGATCGCCAGCACCATGCCGAACAACGTCAGCACGTTGATCGAGAAACCGGCCATCCAGAGGCCGAGACACGCGCCGGCGAGCGCGATGGGGACGACCACTGTCGGGATCACCGTCGCGCGCCAGTTCTGGAGGAACAGGAACATCACGAGGAAGACAAGCACCATCGCCTCGCCCAGCGTGATCACCACTTCCTCGATCGACAGGCTGATGAACGGCGTCGTGTCGTACGGAATCGACCAGGTGATGTCGGGCGGGAAGCCCTTCGACAGCTGGCCCATCTGGTCGCGGATGCCCTGCGCCGTCGACAGCGCGTTGGCGCCGGGGGTCAGCTGGACCGCGAGACCCGCCATCGGCTTGCCGTTGAGTTCGGACGAGAAGAGATAGCTCGCCGCGCCGAGCTCGACGCGCCCGACGTCGCCCAGCGTGACCGCCGACCCGTCGGGATTGGCGCGCAGAATGATGCTCTCGAACTGCTCGGGCTTGGTAAAGCGACCCTGCGTCGTGATCACGGCGTTGAGCTGCGCGCCCTTGGCGATCGGCTGATCGCCGAGCTGGCCGCCCGGCGTCTGGCTATTCTGTTCCTGCACCGCGCCCAGCGCTTCGGCCGCCGACAGATTATAGGAGGCGAGCTTTTGCGGATCGAGCCAGATGCGCATGGCATATTCGGGCGCAAAGGCCTGGACGTTGCCGACTCCGCCGACGCGGCGCAACTCGTCGAGCACGCGCGTGTTGGCGAAATTGTTGACCTCCATCGGGTCGGTGTCACCGCTTTTCGACGTGATCGCGACGATGAGCAGGAAGCCCGAGTTGGCCTCGGTCACCGAAATGCCTTGGCGGCGGACTTCTTCGGGCAGGCGCTGCTCGACGCGGCGCAGGCGGTTCTGCACCTCCAGCTGCGCGTTATCGATGTCGGTCCCGGCTTCGAAAGTCAGCGTGATCGACGCGGTGCCGTTCGATTCGCTGGTTGAGGCCATGTAGAGGAAGCCCTCGACCCCGTTCAGCTCCTGCTCGATCACCTGCGTGACATTCTGCTCGAGCGTGCTTGCGTCGGCGCCCGGATAGGTGACGCCGATCGTCAGCGACGGCGGCGCGACCGACGGATATTGCTCGACTGGCAGGCCGCGCAGCGCGATGATCCCGGCAAGCAGGATGCCGATGGCGATGACCCACGAAAAAATGGGCCGGTCGATGAAAAAGCGGGGGGTCATGTCAGATCAACGCTTCGCCGGGGGAGTAGAAGCCGTGCCCTTGGGCGCCGCAACGCGTACCGGCTGGCCGGGCTGCACCTTTTGCAACCCGTCGACAATCACGCGGTCGCCGGGTTTCAGTCCGTCGAGAATCGCCCATTGGCCGGCGACCATCGTGCCGAGCTTCACCGGGCGGGGTGTCGCGATATTCTTGGCATCGAGCACCATCACGCTCGCATTGTCGGCAGCCAGCTTGACCGCGCGCTGCGGGATCAGGACGCCGTCCGACCGATTGCCCGCAAAGATGCGCGCGCGAACGAACTGGCCGGGAAGCAGCGCCGAGTTCGGGTTCGGGAATTCGGCGCGGAGCGCCGCCGTGCCCGTCGCTTCGTCGATTGACAGATCGAGGAAATCGAGGTGTCCGACGACCGGAAACGCGGTACCGTCCTCGAGGATCAACTGTACTTCGACGCGATCGAACTGCGGTACGCTCACCTTGCCCGATCCCATTTCGCGGCGGTTCGCGAGCAGGTCCGAACTCGACTGGCCGAAATTGACATAGACGCGGTCGATCTGTTCGATCGTCGTCAGCAGCGTGCCTTGCCCGGCGCTGACCAGCGCGCCTTCGGTGACCTCGGCGCGGCGCGCGCGGCCCGAGATTGGCGCGGTAACCGACGCATAGCCCAGGTTCAGGCGCGCCGATTCCAGATTGGCCTGCGCCTGCTGGACATCGGCTTCGGCGGTGCGCTGCGCGGCGACCGCGGCGTCATATTCCTGCTTGCCGATCGCCTGGTCGGCGAGCAGCGGCTGATAGCGCCCGACGACCTGCCGCGCATTGGCGGCGGTCGCCTGCGCGCGGGCCAGCTGCGCGCGCGCCGCGTTGGCGGTCGCGGTCAGCTCGCGCGGATCGATCCGGAACAGCGGGGTTCCGGCG
>Ga0209050_1000900_pt1 | contig 39393 bp, 31 predicted proteins | sample Araplavi_mTSA_r2_FD_184276 | JGI IMG/M metagenome (GOLD analysis project Ga0209050, IMG submission 184276) | Arabidopsis root microbial communities from North Carolina, USA - plate scrape MF_Cvi_mTSA_r2 (SPAdes) (version 2) | ecosystem: Host-associated > Plants > Roots > Endosphere | place: USA... | reverse complement strand
GCATGCATCATTCGCTCAACTTCCGGATCAGCTTGTCCCAGTCTTCCCGCAACTTGCCGTCGGTCTCCATCAACGTCCGGATCTGCCGGCACGCATGCAGCACCGTGGTGTGGTCGCGACCGGCAAAGGCATCGCCGATTTCCGGCAGGCTGTGCTCGGTCAGCTCCTTGGTCAGCGCCATGGCGACCTGTCGCGGACGAGCCAGCGAGCGGGTCCGACGCTTGGACAGCAGATCCTTGATCTGCAGTCCGTAGTAGTCGGCCACGGTCTTCTGGATGTTGGGAATGCTGATGGCCTGCTGCTGGGCCCGCAGCAGATCGCGCAGGGTTTCCTGGGCGAAGTCGGTGGTGATCGCGCGGCCGGTGAAATTGGCGCGGGCGGTCAGGGTATTGAGCGCGCCCTCAAGGTCGCGGACATTGGAGCGCATCTTCTTGGCAATCAGAAACGCCACATCGTCGGGAATCTCCGCACCGCGCTCGCGGGCCTTGGCCAGCACGATCGCCGCGCGGGTTTCGAAGTCCGGCGGCTCGATCGCCACCGACAGGCCCCAGGCCAGCCGCGACTTCAGGCGCGCTTCCAGGCCTTCAACCTCGCGCGGGTACCGGTCGCAGGTGAGGATGATCTGCTGCTTGCCATCGAACAGGGCGTTGAACGTGTGGAAGAACTCTTCCTGGGTTCGATCCTTGCCGGCGAAGAACTGGATGTCATCGATCAGCAGCGCGTCCACCTGCTGGAACTGGCGCTTGAACTGATCCATGGTCTTTTCCTGCAACGCACGGATCATGGCGCTGAAGAACTGTTCCGAGCGCAGGTACAGCACCTTGGCGGCCGGGTTGGCCTGGCGCATGGCGTTGCCGGCGGCGAACATCAGGTGGGTCTTGCCCAGACCGGTTCCGCCATACAGCAGCAGCGGGTTGTGTGCCCGGTCGCCCGGTTTCTGCGCAGCCTGGAACGCCGCGGCCAGGCCCAGCTGGTTGCTGCGGCCTTCCACGAAGTTGGTGAAGGTGTAGTGCGAATCCAGGTTGCCGGCGAACGGCACCAACGGTTCGACCGGCGGCGCTGGTGCGGCGCTGCCCGGAACCGGCGCGATCTGCGCCTCCACGGCCCGCGGACGCGAGCCGATTTCAAGAAAAACGTCGCCGAAACCGGCGAAATGCACCAGCAGTTCCTTGATCCGGGCCAGGTACAGTTCGCGCACCTGGTCAACGATGAAGGCGTTTGGTGCATAGAGCACCAGGCTGTCCGCGCGCAGATCTGCCTGCAGCGGCTTCAACCAGGTGTGAACATCTTCGGGCGGGAACTCCGCCTCAAGGCGTTCGAGACAACGTGACCAGGCATCCATCGGCAATAATCGTCTGGGGCCGGGGCAGGGGCAGGAAAAACCGCCGCAGCGCAGGCCGGAAGGGGAAAGAATGGATGGCGCAGCCTACCACCGACGCCCGGGTCCGGGAATGCTTGTCCCGAAGTTATTCACAAAATGATCCACAGCTATTGCACAGGCCGATGAAATCCCGTAGTGACACAGGCTTGACGCCCCCCGGGTCAGGTCTATAGAATTTCCGGTTCTTTCCGTCCCCTTCATATAGAGGCCCCGCATGGCCACCAAGCGCACTTTCCAACCCAGCAACCTCAAGCGTAAGCGCGACCATGGCTTCCGTGCCCGTATGAAGACCGCTGACGGCCGCAAGATCCTGTCGCGTCGCCGCGCCAAGGGCCGTAAAGTCCTGAGCGCTTGATTGCAATGCCGCTTTCCGCGGCAGACGCAATCCTGACTGTGAGCAGTTCCGACCCGCGCAAGCGATTCCCTCGCTCTGCGCGGGTTCGTACGCGTGCCGAATATACAACGGTCTTCAACGGCGCCCGCCGTGTGTCCGAACCGCTGATGACCCTGCACTGGCTGAAGAGCGACACGCCGGCCAGGCTGGGTCTTGCCGTTTCGCGCAAAGTCGATCCCCGAGCCGTGGGTCGCAACCGTATCAAGCGTGTGCTGCGCGATGCCACACGCCACCTACGGCCGTGGATGACTGCCGGCGACTATGTCGTGGTAGCCCGCAGTGCGGCCCGTACCGCCAGCAATACCGAGATCCGCCAGGCCTTTGAACGCCTGCTGCGCCGGCTGGGCGCATTGCCCCTGCCAGGCGCGGACGGCACAATGCCGCCGCTACCCCTTTCCCAGTCCGAGCCGGCACCTGCTGCCAGCCACGTCGAGCCTGCACGCTGATGAACCAGACCCGCGTTTTCCTGATTGTTGCCTGGCTGATGGTGGCCATCCTGCTGTGGATGGAGTGGGGTCGCGACAAGACCGCGCCGACCCCCACCGCCCCGGTGGCTGCCCAGACCCAGGGCACCGTGCCGGGCGCTGCGGGCACCGTACCCGGCGCCAACGTGCCGCAGGCGCCGGGCAGCGCGCCGGCCGTGCAGGCCAACGCCCAGGCCGCCGCCGGCGCGCCGCGCGTGACGGTCACCACCGACGTGCTCCGCCTGGTGCTGGATGGCGGCAACGTGCTGGACGCCGAGCTGCTGCAGTTCCCGCAGACCAAGGACGACGGCAGCGCGCCGGTGCGCCTGCTGACCGAGGACCCGGCCCATCCGTACCGTGCGGTGACCGGCTGGACCAGCCAGGACAAGAGCATGCCGGTTCCGGAAGCCAGTGGCTTCAGCCTGGTCGGTGACGCCAAGGACTTCGTCCTGGCCAAGGGCCAGAACGAACTGCAGATCCCGTTCGTGTGGAACGGCCCGAACGGTGTGACCATCCGCCGTACCTTCACCGTCAACCGCAATGAATACGCGGTCAAGGTCAAGGACGAGGTGATCAATGCCGGCACCACCCCGTGGAGCGGCTACGTCTATCGCACTCTGGACCGCACGCCGACCATCCTCTCGCGCAGCATGACCAACCCGGACTCGTTCAGCTTCAACGGCGCGACCTGGTTCGACAACGACGGCAAGTACCAGCGTCGTGCGTTCAAGGATTTCCTGGAAGACGGCCCGCTGAACCAGCAGGTGACCGGTGGCTGGGTGGCGATGCTGCAGCACCACTTCTTCACCGCATGGATTCCGCAGAAGGACCAGGCCGCCAACTACCAGCTGTCCCAGCATGACGGCCGCGACCAGATCCAGGCCACCGGCCCGGCGTTCACCGTGGCCCCGGGCCAGCAGGTGAGCACCGAAGCGCGCCTGTGGGTGGGCCCGAAGCTGGTCAACCAGATCGCCAAGGAAGACGTCCCGGGCCTTGATCGCGTGGTCGACTACAGCCGCTACTCGATCATGGCCGTGATCGGCCAGGGCCTGTTCTGGGTGCTCAACCAGGTCCACAAGGTCGTCAACAACTGGGGCTGGGCCATCGTTGGCCTGGTGATCCTGCTCAAGCTGGTGCTGTACCCGCTCTCGGCGGCGCAGTACAAGAGCGGCGCCAAGATGCGTCGCTTCCAGCCGCGCATCGCGCAGCTCAAGGAACGCTACGGCGATGACCGCCAGAAGTTCCAGACCGCGATGATGGAGCTGTACAAGAAGGAAAAGATCAATCCGATGGGCGGCTGCCTGCCGATCCTGATCCAGATGCCGATCTTCTTCGCGCTGTACTGGGTGCTGGTCGAGTCGGTGGAGCTGCGCCAGGCCCCCTGGTTCGGCTGGATCCAGGACCTGACCGCACGCGACCCGTACTTCATCCTGCCGGTGATCAACGTGGCGGTGATGTGGGCCACGCAGAAGTTGACCCCGGCCCCGGGCATGGACCCGATGCAGGCCAAAATGATGCAGATGATGCCGCTGATCTTCGGCGTCATGATGGCCTTCATGCCGTCCGGCCTGGTCCTGTACTGGGTGGTCAACGGTGGCCTGGGCCTGCTGCAGCAGTGGTGGATGACCAAGCGCCACGGCGGCGACCCCGTCCCGGCGGTAGCCAAGAAGTAAGGCGGCCATCGGCCGCGTAGCGCCAGGCCCTGCCTGGCCGCTCCACCCACAAAGCCCGCCACCCGGCGGGCTTTGTGCGTTCCAGCGTTAGAATTTCCCCACCGCGCGCCCACGCGCCACGTTCCACCCAATGGATTGCCCATGCCCCGCGCGCCGTCGCCGTTCCGCCTTGCCCCCGCCGTACTGCTGACCCTGGCCCTGGCGGCCTGTGGAAACAACACCGACACCCAGGCCACCGGCCCGGCGACGCCGCAACAAGCCAGCGCACAGTCTGCTGCCGCTGCCGATCCCGCCGCCGCGCCGCTGCTCACCGCCCTGCAGAAACAGCTCGACGGCCACCGCCGCATCATCGTGCTGCTGGCCGACGAGGCACAGCAGTCCGCGCGCGACCGCGAGACGTCCAGCCGCGTCGGCCAGCAGCTGTTCCACGACGGGCTGGAGCAGCGCCAGGCCATTGCGGCGCAGTTCGACACGCTGCTGCGTGGCAGCAGCGCGCAGCGCTTCACCACGCTGGGCACGGTGCTGGATTACATCGAATCGGCGCCGGAGTTGTACGACGCCGACCGCCTGGCTTTCCGCGAAGTCCTGCGCGACCTGCATGAGCGGGTTGGCGCCGACTCTTCGCTGCCGGCGGTGAAGCTGCACCAGCGCATCGGTGAAGACCTGGAGGCGCTCGATGAGATCGAGCGCAACTACAACCAGGAAATCACCCGCATCTTCAGCCGTTTCGACCGCACCCGTGCGATCACGCTCAAGCGCGAGAAGTGGGACGACTACGTGGCGCACCTGCACAAGCAGTACAGCCGCGACGCGATCCTGCGCGACTACGGCGTGATCGAGCCGTACCCGATGTCGATGAAGGACAGCGACCGCGAGATCTTCGGCCGCGACCTTCCGGCCAAGACCGTGGTCCTGACCTTCGACGATGGCCCGCACAAGGCGTACACCGATGAAGTCGTGGCCATCCTCAAGCGCTATGACGTGCCGGGTGTGTTCTTCGAAGTGGGTCGCAACCTGGGTGAGGTGAAGGCCGATGGCAGCGTCAAACTGGGGGCGATGGCCGGGATCAGCCGCAGCCTGATGGAGCAGGGCTACGCGGTGGGCAACCACAGCCTGACCCATGCGCAGCTCTCGCGTACCACCGGGGATGCACTGCGTGAGCAGGTGCTGGCCACCGATACGCTGCTCAAGGATGTGGACAAGCGCCGTGCGCCGCTGTTCCGCTTCCCGTATGGCGCGCGCAACGCCGAAGGCCTGCAGCTGCTCAACGAGGCCGGCCTGAAGTCGATCATGTGGAACATCGATTCCATGGACTGGGCCGACCCGGTGCCCGAATCCATCGTGCAGCGCGTGCTCGGCCAGGTGCAGAAGGAGCAGCGCGGCATCATCCTCTTCCACGACATCCACGACCGCGCGGTGAAGGCACTGCCGCAGATCCTGGACAGGCTGATCGCCGACGGCTACCAGTTTGCCGGCTGGAACGGCCGCGAGTTCACCGTCAGCCGTCCGCGCAGCGCCGCAGCCAACGAGGCGACCGTTACGACCGGCTATGAGAAATCATGGGCGATCGTCATCGGCATCGACGCGTATGCGAAGTGGCCGCGCCTGGAGTACGCCAGCCACGACGCGCAGGCCATCGCCGATACGCTGACCGGGCAGTTCAAGTTCCCTTCGTCCCAGGTCATCGTGCTCAAGGACAAGCAGGCCACGCGCAACAACATCCTGGCCGCGTTCCACGACCGCCTGGCCGATGAACGCACCGGCCGCAACGACCGGGTGTTCGTGTTCTTCGCCGGCCATGGCGCCACGCGCCAGCTGGCGTCGGGCCGCGACCTGGGCTACATCATCCCGGTGGATTCGGACCCGGACGAGTTCGCCACCGATGCGATTGCCATGACCGACATCCAGAACATCGCCGAAAGCCTGCAGGCCAAGCACGTGATGTTCGTCATGGACGCCTGTTACAGCGGACTCGGGCTGACCCGCGGCGGGCCGTCGTCGTCTGCGTTCCTGCGCGAGAACGCCAGACGCAGTGCACGGCAGATGCTCACCGCCGGCGGCAGCGACCAGCACGTCGCCGACAGCGGCCCGAACGGGCACTCGGTGTTCACCTGGGTGCTGCTGCAGGCGCTGGGCGGCAAGGGCGACCTCAATGGCGATGGGCTGATCACCGGCACCGAGCTGGCGGCCTATGTGGCGCCGGCGGTATCGGCCGTGTCGCGGCAGACGCCGGCCTTCGGCAGCCTGCCCGGTTCGCAGGGCGGCGAGTTCGTGTTCCAGGTCCCGGACAGCCAGGAATACCTCAACGCCGACAGCAGCCAGCTCACCGCCGACGCCATTGCACTGAACAGCAAGGTCGACGCGGTGCAGGATGCTGCGCCCGGCAGCGCGCCGGTGACCGTGGCCGACCTGCAGGGCGGAACCGCCAGGCTGACCGTTCCCACCGCCGCACCGGCGTCCGACCGCCAGCGGGCCCAGCAGGCCAATGACCGTGGCCTGCAGCTGTACCGCGAGAAGCGATACGACGAAGCCGCCGCGCAGTTCACCGAAGCGCTGAAACTGCGCCCGGACTTCGCCCAGGCCGCCAACAACCTCGGCTTCGTCTACTACCGCCAGCAGCGCTACGCCGAAGCAGCGCGCTGGCTGGAGAACACACTGAAGATCGATCCGTCCCGCGCGGTGGCCCATCTCAACCTGGGCGATGCGTACTTCCACGCCGGCGACAAGGCCAGGGCGAAGCAGGCCTACACCACCTACCTGGCGCTGCAACCGCAGGGCAGCGGTGCGGCGCAGGCCCGCGCGCAGCTGGAGAAGCTCTGAGCCATGAACGCCTCCGTCGACACCATTGTTGCCATTGCCACTGCGCCCGGTGCGGGCGGTGTCGGCATGCTGCGCGTTTCCGGCCCACAGGCGCTACGGATCGCCACTGCGCTTGGCTGCCCCGCGCTGCAACCGCGATACGCGCATTACGCACGCTTCCGGGATGCACAGGGCGAGGTGCTCGATGACGGCATTGCGCTGTTCTTCCCGAACCCGCGCAGCTTCACCGGCGAAGACGTAGTGGAACTGCAGGGGCACGGCAGCCCGGTGGTGCTGCAGCAGCTGGTCGCACGCTGCATCGCGCTGGGCGCGCGGCAGGCGCGGCCGGGCGAGTTCAGCGAGCGGGCCTTCCTCAACGGCAAGCTCGACCTGGCCCAGGCCGAGGCGATCGCCGACCTGATCGCCGCCAGCGATACGCGCGCCGCCCGCGCCGCCCGCCGCTCGCTGGATGGCGTGTTCTCGCGCCGGGTGGAGGACGCCGGAGAACAGCTGGTGGTATTGCGCATCCACGTGGAGGCGGCCATCGACTTCGCCGACGAGCCGCTGGATACCCTGGGCGGCGACCAGGTCCGCCGCGGTCTTGGCCAGGTGCTGCGTGCCCTGACTCAGCTGCGCGACGATGCCGAACGCGGCCGTCGCCTGCGCGACGGTCTGCACGCGGTGCTGGTCGGGCCGCCGAACGCGGGCAAGAGCTCACTGCTCAACGCGCTGGCCGGCAGCGAACGCGCCATCGTCACCGACATTGCCGGCACCACCCGCGACACCCTGCGCGAAACCATCCGCATCGACGGGCTGGAACTGACCCTGGTCGATACCGCCGGCCTGCGCGAAGGCGGCGACGCCATCGAACGCGAAGGCATGCGCCGTGCCCGCGCGGAAATGCAGCGTACGGACCTGGCCATCATCGTGCTCGACGCCCGCGACCCGCAGGCCGGCCACGCTGCAGTGGCTGATGCCATCGCCGATGTGCCGCTGCAGCTGTGGGTCCACAACAAGAGCGATCTGCTTGAGGCGCTGCCGGCCGACAGCGATGACAACGTGGTGCACGTCTCGGCGGCGACCGGGCAGGGACTGGACCGCCTGCATGCCCGCCTTCGCGCGCTCGCCAGCGGCAGCGCCGGCGACAGCGTGGAAGGCGAGTTCTCGGCCCGGGCCCGCCATGTGGAGGCCATCGTCCTGGCCATTGGCCATGCCGAACGCGCCGAAAGCGAGCTGGTGCACGAGCACCTGGAGCTGGCGGCCGAAGAGCTGCGCCTGGCGCATGAGGCGTTGGGGGAGATCACCGGGCGGATGAGTGCGGACGACCTGCTGGGGCGGATCTTCTCGAGCTTCTGCATCGGCAAGTGAGCCGTGGGCGGTGTTGACACGCAAGGCGCGTCACAACGATCTCCGGTTGCCCTGCCGGGGGGGGGCGACCGACGCGTAGGGGCACGCCATGCGTGTCCATCGGCCGGACACGGAGACTTTCCGCTGTAACACCGCACTGACACAATGCCGCACGTCTTTTCCGGCCCCGCCGCATCGTCGGGGCGGTACCAACAGGGGTGTGCAGTGTCGAAGTCGTTGTGGGGTTGTGCGTTGCTGGTGTCGCTGGCCGTGGCACCATCGGTGGCCATGAGCGCTGAATCCTCCCCCCCGGCGTCGCGCAAGGCGGCGGTCTACGGCCACCGCGGCGCCAGCGCCCTGTTGCCCGAGCACACCCTGGCCGCCTACGCGCAGGCCATTGCCGATGGTGCCGACTACATCGAACCGGACCTGGTGATGACGCGGGACGGGGTACTGGTGTCGCGGCACGAGAACGAGATCAGCGGCACCACCGACGTGGCCGCCCATCCGGAATTCGCCAGCCGCAGGACCACAAAGACCATCGATGGCGAGCGCGTCGAGGGCTGGTTCACCGAAGACTTCACCCTGGCCGAGCTGAAAACGCTGTATGTGCGCGAGCGCCTGCCGCAGCTGCGCGGCACCGCCTTCGACGGCCAGTTCCGCATTGCCACCCTCGACGAGATCATCGCCTTCCTGGTCCAGCAGGCCGGTCGCGCCGGGCGCGGCATCGGGCTGGTGCCGGAAATCAAGCACGGCACCTATTTCAAGGGCATCGGCCTGCCGATGGAAGACCTGCTGGTGAAAACGCTGCGGGCCAACCCGTACACCCGCGTGGCCCCGGTCACGATCCAGTCCTTCGAGGTCGGCAACCTGCGTTACCTGCGCAGCTCACTGGGCCGCGACAGCAACATCCGCCTGCTGCAGCTGCTGGGCGACCCCAAGCAGCAGCCCGGCGACGTGCTTGCCGCCAAGGGCAGCCAGCACTACGCCGACATGATCACCCCGGCCGGGCTGGACCAGATCGCCGGCTACGCCGACGGGATCGGGCCGAGCCTGCGCATGGTGATTCCGCTGGACGCCACCGGCCGGCTGGGAACGCCGACCGCGCTGGTACGCGATGCGCATGCGGCCGGGTTGATGGTGGTGCCGTATACGTTCCGGCCGGAGAATTCCTTCCTGGCCGCCGAGTTCCGCAAGGGTGAGCCCACGGCGCGCAACCCCGAAGGTTCGGTGGCGGAGATGCGGGCCTACCTGGCCACCGGGATCGATGCGTTCTTCACCGATGACCCGGCGTTGGGTCGCAAAGCGGTGGACGTCACCCCGTAAACCACGTCGGGCCGGTAGGTACCGACCGTTGGTCGGTACGGAAAACGATCGGCACGCGCGGCATCGTCCAACGGTCGTTGCCTACCGGGAGGGATCCGAATCCCGCGGGCGGAACGGCAACACGACGAAATCCTGCCCTTCCCGCGGCTGCCACAACACCGGCACCCGGTGCGGTGAAGGCGGTTCGAGATCGCTGTCGCGCTGCAGGTCCACGTCCTCCTCGTCTTCCTCTTCCCAGCTGTAGCGCTTGCGGGGGGACATCGGGTCGGACAGGCGGAACAGCAGCGCACTGATGATGCCGGCGAAGGCGCCGCCCATGTGCGACTGCCACGACACGCCCGGCTCGTGCGGGAGGATGGTGATCAGCATGCTGCCGTAAAACAGGAAGGCGATCAGGCCGGCGGCAATGGCCGGGCGGTCGCGGCGCAGCAGCCCCAGCACGAAGACCAGGAACATCAGGCCGTGGGTGATGCCACTGGCGCCCAGGTGGCGGCTGCCGATGTCGCCCAGCAGCCAGGCGCCCAGCCCGGAACCGATCCACAGCAGCGGAAACGCCCGCAGGGTGGCTTTGGGATAGACGCTTCCTGCCAACGTGCCAAGAATCAATAGAGCAAAACTATTGGCTGCCAGATGCTGCACCGACCCATGCAGCAGCGGCGCGCCCAGAATGCCCAGCAGCCCGCTGCGGTCCAGCGGTGCTACGGCCCACGGCCGCCAATCGAAATGGTCCTGTGCGGTGAACACCGCCACCAGCACCAGGACGAAGGCCAGGCTCAGGTTGAACGCCCGCATCACGCGACCGCGGTCGTTGCGGGGAGAGACCGGCGGCTCGCCGGCGGGCAGGGGAAGGTTGGCGTTCATACCCAAGGGATTGCGTCGCGTCAGCCTGAACACAAGGGCAACGGGACGGGAGAGAGAGGTGCCGCCGGCGGGACAATCCCGCCGGCGGCGATCAGGGTCACGCGTCGCCGGTCTTCGGCGGGTTCTTCAGGCTCAGCACCACCGTGGCGGCAATGATCAGCGCCACCACACCCAGCGAGATCGGGGTGGGGATCTTGAAGATGTCGATCAGCATCATCTTGGCGCCAATGAATGCCAGCACCAGGGCCAGGCCGTACGGCAGCAGGTGGAAGCGATCGGCCATGCCGGCCAGCAGGAAGAACATGGCGCGCAGGCCCAGCACCGCGAACACGTTGGAGGTGAGCACGATGAACGGGTCGGTGGTGATGGCGAAGATCGCCGGGATGCTGTCCACCGCAAAGATCACGTCGGTCACCGCGATCAGGATCAGCACCACGAACAGCGGGGTGTACCAGCGCTTGCCGTCGCGCATGACGCTCATGGCATTGCCGACGTACTCGGGCAGCAGGCGCAGGTGCCCTCGCATCCAGCGCAGCGCCGGGTTGGCTTCCAGATCCGGCTCCTTGCCAGCCGAGAACCACATCTTCCAGCCGGTGAAGAGCAGGAAGGCACCGAACACGTAGAGCAGCCAGTGGAACTTGGTCAGCAGCACGCTGCCGGCGAAGATCATGATCGTACGCAGCACGATCGCACCCAGGATACCGATGATCAGCACCTTCTGGCGCTGCTCCTCGGGCACCGCGAAGTAGCCCATGATCATCAGGAACACGAAGATGTTGTCCACCGCCAGGGCCTTCTCGACCAGGTAGCCGGTCAGGAACTCCAGGCCCACCTTGTTGGCCACCACCTGGCCGGCGGTCTCGTTCAGGTAGTACCAGAGGCCACCATTGAAGGCCAGCGCCAGCGCGACCCAGCCGATCGACCACCACAGGGCCTCCTTGAAGGTCACCTTGTGCGGCCCGCCGTGGCGCATCAACACCAGATCGACCAGCAGCGCGATGACCACCACCGCGCCGAAGCCGCCCCATAACCACAAATTACCGATCGTCTGCATGGACTTGTCCGTTGAATGAATGAAATGCCTCAAGCCGGACGGCGAGGATCTGCAACGGAGCGTCAGAAGGGATCCGGGGACAGAGCTTCGCCATACGGCGAAGGTCTCGCTCGCAGTCCCACCGGGTGGGACTGCCGTTGCACCGGAGCCTGCGGGCTCGAATTGACGGCGACAACGTCTGGGAGCTACTCCCCTTCTGGCGCCGATTCTGCGGGCTGAATGGAGTGGCGTCAAATCCCCCGCCTGCCGGCCCGGGGCGGCGCCCGTCTACAATAGGCCGATGAACAGTGCCCCTACCCCCGTAGTCCGCCTCAAGAATGCCTGGCGCTCCAGCCACCCGTGGATCTTCCAGAAACTGGTCGAAAAACCCGCCGTCCGCCCAAAACCCGGCGCCATCGTCGATGTGGTCGGCGTGGACGGGGAATGGATCGGGCGTGGCTTCTACAACGGTCATTCGCGCATCGCCGTGCGTATCCTCGAGACCGACCAGCGCGTCCCCGTCGATGCCGGCTGGTTCTCGCGGAAGATCGCGCAGGCCGTGTCGCTGCGCCGTGATGTCCTGAAGCTGGACGCGGTGTCCGACGCCTGGCGCGTGGTCCACAGCGAAGGCGACGGCCTGTCCGGGCTGGTGGTGGACCGCTACGGCGACCTGGTCGTGGTGGAGTTCTTTGCCGCCGGCATGTTCCGCCACCGCGAGTGGGTGTACGAGGCGCTGCGCGAACAGTTCCCGGGCTGCCGCTTCCACAGCTTCGCCGACGAACACGTGCAGAAGCAGGAAAGCTTCGACTTCCACGGCAACACCACCACCGAAGCGTCGGTGATCACCGAGTACGGCGTGAAGTTCCGTGCCGACCCGGCCGGCGCGCACAAGACCGGCTTCTTCGCCGACCAGCGCGAGAACCGCCAGTGGTTGAGCCAGGAAGTGGAAGGCAAGTCGGTGCTGGACCTGTGCTGCAACACCGGTGGTTTTGCGGTGTATGCCGCCGCGCGGGGCGCCTCGGACGTGCTCGGCATCGATATCGACGAAGACGTGATCGCCATTGCCAAGGGCAATGCACGCCTCAACAGCGTGCGCCCGCGCTTTGTGCAGTCCGACATCTTCCCGTGGCTGCGCGATGCGGCCAACCGCGGTGAACAGTTCGACGTGGTGATCCTGGACCCGGCCAAGATGACCCGCGACCGCGACCAGGTGATCACGGCGCTGAAGAAGTATCTGGACATGAACAAGCTGGCGCTGGGCGTGGTCAAGCCAGGCGGCCTGTTCGCCACCTTCTCGTGCACCGGCCTGGTCTCCGAAGACCAGTTCCTGGACATGCTGCGCCGCGCGGCGTTCTACTCCGGCCGTACCATCCAGATCCTAAAAGTGGCGGGCGCCGGCCCGGACCATCCGTTCATGGCGCACGTGCAGGAATCGCGTTACCTCAAGGCCGTGTTCTGCCGCGTACTGGATTGATCTTCGCGCACCGACCAACGGTGGTGCCTACCGCGGAATGGCAGGGTAGGTACCGACCGTTGGTCGGTACGCTTTGCTATGGTCTGACGCATTCCCATCCGAAGAGAGGCGTCATGACGTTGCGCAGCCTGTCCCTGCTGGTATCGCTGGCGCTGTGTGCGCCGCTGTCCGCCCATGCCATCGATTTCACGTCGCAGGAACTGGCGCGCGCTGCCACGCTGCAGAAAAGGCTGCTCACCCTCGACAGCCATCTGGACACGCCGGCCAACTTCCACCGCGACGGCTTCGACATCGCCCAGCGGCACGACCACAACGCGCTGTCGCAGGTCGACCTGCCCCGCATGCGCGAAGGTGCGCTGGACGGTGGCTTCTTCGCCATCTACACCGACCAGGGCGACCGCAGCCCGGCCGCGCACCGGCATGACCGCGACGCCGGCCTGCTGCGCCTGATGGAGATCCGCGAAATGCTGGCGGCCCATCCGGACAGCTTTGCGCTCGCCCTGACCCCTGCCGATGCACATCGCATCAAGCGCGAAGGCAAGCGCGTGGTGTACATCAGCATGGAGAACGCCAGCCCGCTGGTGGACGATCCTTCGCTGCTCAGCGTCTACCATCTGGCCGGGCTGCGCCTGCTCAGCACGGTGCACTTTGCCAACAACGAGTTCGCCGATTCGGCGACCGACGAGAAGGGCGCCGAATGGAAGGGCCTGAGCCCGGCCGGCAAGGCACTGGTGGACGAGGCGGTACGCCTGGGCATCGTCATCGACCAGTCGCATGCGTCGGACGCGGTGTTCGATGATCTTATCCAGCGCATGCCGGTCCCCTTCGTGCTGTCGCACAGCTCGGCCAAGGCGATCTACAACCATCCGCGCAATCTCGATGATGCGCGGTTGAAGCAGCTGGCCCGGGCCGGCGGGGTCATCCAGGTCAACGCTTACGGCGGTTACCTGATCGACACCGGCAAGACCGACGCGCGCAAGCAGGCCGAGGAGGCGCTGATGAAGAAGCTCGGCACCGGCTACGACGACCTGAGCATGGCCCAGGGCGTGGCGTTGAAAGGGGGGCTGGCCGAGCTGGACAAGCAGCTGCCGCTGCGCAAGGCGACGCTGGACGATTTCTTCGCCCACCTCGAGCACATCCTGGGCGTGGTCGGACCCGAGCATGTGGGCATCGGGCTGGACTGGGACGGCGGCGGTGGCCTGGCCGACCTGCAGGATGTGAGCGAGCTGCCCAAGATCACCGCATGGCTGCTGCGCAAGGGGTATACCGAGCAGCAGATCGCCGGCATCTGGGGCGGCAACCTGCTGCGCGTGATGCAGACGGCCCAGGCCTACGCGGCTACCCGGTAACGGTGGGGGCGATATGGCACGACCCACGGTCGTGCCATATGCGCTGTGGTCAGCGCCGGCCGATCAACGCATTGCGGCGGCTGTAGAGGAAATACACCGCCAGGCCGATCACGTTCCAGATCAGGAAGTACAGCTGGGTGCTGCTCGGCAGGCTGATGAACAGATAGATGCAGCCCAGTGCCGCGGCCGGACCGATGAACCATGCGATGGGCGTGCGGAACGTGCGCTTGGCATCCGGGGCACGGCGGCGCATCACCACCAGGCAGATCCCCACGGCGGTGAAGGCGGCCAGCGTACCGGCGTTGGCCAGCGCGGCGATCTCGTCCAGCCGCGCCACGCCCGCCAGCGCCGAGACCACGGCGGCACTGAACAACGTGGTGGCCACCGGGGTGCCGGTGCGCTTGTTCACGGCCGACAGCCCACGCGGCAACAGGCCATCGCGGCCCATGACGAAGAACACGCGGCTCTGGCCGAACAGGAAGGCCAGCAGCACGGTGGGCAGGGCAATGATCGCCACCACGCCGATGATGGCCGCCGCCTTGGGCTGACCGAGTTCGCGCATGATCAGGGCCAGCGGTTCGGCGCTGCTGCCGAAGATCGCGTAGCTCATCGCCCCGACGGCGGCCAGCGCCACCAGCATGTAGATGATGGTGCAGCCGACCATCGAGCCGATGATGCCGATCGACAGATCGCGCCCCGGGTTCTTGGTCTCTTCCGCCGCAGTGGAGATGGCATCGAAGCCGTAGAAGGCGAAGAAGATGATCGCGGCCGCTGCCATGACGCCACGCTCCACGCCGTCCGGACCCAGCGTCTTGGCGAAGCCGTGCGGCATGAACGGGTGCAGGTTCGCCGAATCGAACGCCGGCAGCGCCACCGCGACGAACACGCCCAGCGCGATGATCTTCAGCACCACCAGGATCGCGTTTAGCGTGGCGCTTTCCTTGGTGCCCAGCATCAGGCCACCGGCCACCACCCAGGTGATGATCACCGCCGGCAGGTTGAACACGCCGCCTTCCACATGCGGGCCGGCAGACAATGCCAGCGGCAATCGCATATCAATGCCGAAATTGCCGTGTATCCATTCCAGGAACCCGACGAAATAGCCGGACCACCCCACGGCCACCGTACTGACCACCAGCGAGTACTCCAGGATCAGGCTCCAGCCGACCACCCACGCGAAGATCTCGCCGAGCGCGGTATAGCTGTAGGTGTAGGCGCTGCCGGCGGCCGGCATCATGGTGGACAGCTCGGCGTAGGACAGCGCCGCGCAGGCACAGACCGCGCCCGCAATGGCGAAGGAGATCAGCACGGCCGGGCCGGCCAGATTGGCGCCGACGCCGATCAGCGTGTAGATGCCGGTGCCGACGATGGCACCGATGCCCATGGCAATCAGGTGCGGCCAGCTCAGGGTACGGACCAGGCTCCTGCCGGCTTCATGGACGGTGACGGAATCGAGCGACTTGCGCCGTAGCAGCGATGACATGGAACCTCACAGAGTGACTGGTATCGACAAGTGCCCGAGTGTGACCGAACGCGGCGCAGCATTACTACTGCCGGGCGTCGTGATTCGCTTGACGATACTTTCAAATGCGCCGTGCTGACGAATTCGGCACACGTCGTGGCGCTCAGCCGCTCAGCCGCTCAGACCCAGGCGCACCCCGAACCCCACCAGGAACAGGCCGGCCACGCGCTTCAGCCAGATGCCCACCTGCGGGTGCTGGATGATCCGGCGGCGGGCCAGGTTGCCTACCCCGATCAGCACCGAGCAGTACGCCAGGCTCATGACGAAGATCAGCACCGCCATCGTGGCGAACGTCAGCACGCCCTGGTGGCGGGCCGGGTCGATGAACAACGGCAGGAACGCCATGTAGAAGATGATCGCCTTGGGGTTGAGCAGACTGATCAGCACGGCCTGGCGGAAGTAGTGGCCCGGCTGCAGGCGGATGCCACCGCCACCGCCATCGGCGCCGTCCCCGGCCGGCGGCGGACGGCGCAGCAGGCCGATGCCCACCCACACCAGATACGCTGCACCCAGGTACTGCACGGCATGAAACACCAGCGGGTTGGCCCGCAGCAGGGCCGCCACGCCGGCCACGGCCAGCCACATCAGGATCTGGTCGCCGAGCAGCAGGCCGAACAACGCGGTGTAGCCGCCACGCACGCCGCCCCGGCCGGTGGCAGTGAGCAGGGTGAAGGTGCCTGGGCCCGGCAGGGTCAGGAACACCAGCACGGCAACGACGAAGGTCCACAGGTCCTGGATGCCCATCCACGGCATGGCGGCGACTCGACAACGGGGGGCCGCCATTGTCCTCTGCGCGGCGTGGCGGGGACAGCGCTACGTGTCGCGTCCGGGCAGATCGGTCAACATCGGCTGCAGGCGGCGCGCGCACAGCGCATGCAGCTGGCGGATCGCCGGCGAGAACTGTTTGCGGTGCGGGCACACCAGATTCAGCGGCAGGCTGTCGCCTGCGCCCCCCATCAGCACCCGCAGGCGCCCGGCACGCACGTCCTCGCACACGTCCAGCCACGACTTGAACACGATGCCTTCGCCGGCCACGGCCCAGCGCCGCACCACGTCGGCGTCGTCGCATACCAGCTGGCCGCGCACCGGCACCACCACCCGTCGCCCGTCCTGTTCGAAACTCCAGCGGTCGTAGGGGCGGCCGGCCAGCTGGTAGACCAGGCAGTGGTGGTCCTTCAGCGCCTCCAGCTCGGTCGGGGTGCCGTGCCGGTCCAGGTAGGCGGGCGCAGCCACCAGTACCCGGCGGTTTCCGGGCAGCAGCGGCAGCGCCACGTAGCTGGCGGCGTCGAAGCGACCCAGCCGGAAGGCGATGTCCACCGGGTCGCGGAACACGTCGGCCACCTGGTCGGACAGCAGCAGGCGCAGCTGCAGCTTCGGATGGGCGGCACGGAACTCGGTCAGCCACGGCAGCAGCACGTTGCGGCCCAGGTCCGACGGCGCAGCCACCTGCAGTACGCCGCGCAGCTCGGCATCCTCGCCGCGCACCCGGGCCTGGCCCTCGTGCAGGGTGGCCAGCAGGTCCTGGGCATAGGGCAGGTAGAGCACGCCCTCGGCGGTCAGGCGCAGGCTGCGGGTGGAGCGTACGAACAGGCGCAGGTCCAGTTCGCGCTCCAGCCGGGCCACGGCCGCCGCGACCTGGCCGGGCAGCAGGTCGGCCTCGCGCGCCGCGCTGGAGAAGCTGCCCAGCGCGGCGGTGCGAACAAACAGCTGCAGATCCTCGAAGCGGACCATTTTCATTCCAGGAGTGAAAGTGCTGCTGCATTCTGCGCCTTTCCGACCGCGCGCAGGCACGTCAGTCTGACCGCCTCACCCCAGGGACCTCCCCACCCATGAAAGCCATCGCCTACACCCAGCACGGCCTGCCCATCGCCGACCCCAACGCCCTGCTCGACATCACCCTGCCGCTGCCCGCTCCCGGCCCGCGCGACCTGCGCGTGCAGGTGCGCGCGGTCTCGGTGAACCCGGTGGACACCAAGGTCCGCCGTGGCGTGGCCGTCGAGGCACCGCGCGTGCTGGGCTGGGACGCGGTCGGCATCGTGGACGCGGTCGGCAGCGAAGTGACGCTGTTCCAGCCCGGCGATGCGGTCTTCTATGCCGGCGACATCAACCGCCCAGGCAGCAACGCCGAATACCAGCTGGTGGACGAGCGCATCGTGGGACGCAAGCCGGCCACCCTGGACGACGCGGCCGCCGCCGCGCTGCCGTTGACCGCAATCACCGCGTGGGAGCTGCTGTTCGACCGCCTGCGCATTGCCGAAGGCGCTGGCGAAGGGCAGACCCTGCTGGTGATCGGCGCGGCCGGCGGGGTCGGCTCGATCCTGGTCCAGCTGGCGCGCCAGCTGACCCGGCTGACGGTGATCGGCACCGCCTCTCGACCCGACACCCAGGACTGGGTGTATGCGCTGGGGGCCCACCACGTCATCGATCACAGCCAGCCACTCACGGAGGGTCTCGCGCGTATCGGGATCGACAGCGTCACCCATGTGGCCAGCCTCACCCATACCGACCAGCACTACGCGCAGATCGTCAGCGCACTGGCGCCACAGGGACAGCTGGCGCTGATCGATGACCCGGGCCAGCTGGACGTCATGGCGCTCAAGCGCAAGAGCCTGTCGCTGCACTGGGAATCGATGTTCACCCGCTCCAGCTTCGGCACACCGGACCTGCAGCAGCAGCACGTGCTGCTCAACCGGGTCGCCGAACTGGTCGATGGCGGGGTGTTGCGTACCACCCTGGGCGAGAACTATGGCCGAATCGATGCCGCCAACCTGCGCCGCGCCCACGCCCACATCGAAAGCCACCGCGCGGTGGGCAAGGTGGTGCTGGAAGGGTTCTGAGTGTGATCCGGCGCAGCCAATGAGACCGGCTCGGCCTACACTTCGTCCATGCAACCTGAATTCCTCATCCTTGGCGGCCTGCTGTGTGCCGTCCTTGTCCTGCAGCTGGTGTTCCTGCTGCGGCGTTCCGGCCATGGCGATCTTGAGCAGGGTCTGCGCGAGGAAGCGCGGGTGGGCCGCAGCGAGCTGCGCGAGCAGCTCGAAGGGCTGGGCCGGCAGCAGGACGCCCGCCTGGAAACCTTCGCGCGCGCGCTGACCGACCTGTCCATCCGCACCGACCAGCGGCTGGACCAGCTGCGCGATGCCCTGGGCGAAGACGCACGCAAGGCGCGCGAGGAGACCGGGCTGGCCCAGCAGCGTACCGATGCCCACATGGCCGCGCTGCGCCAGGCGGTGGCCGACGACGCCCGCCTGGGCCGCGAGGAAACCACCCAGTCCCAGCAGCGCTTCGGCGACGCGCTGGGCCTGCGGCTGCAGGACATGACCCAGCGCAACGAACAGCGCATGGGCGAGATGCGCGCCACGCTGGAGCAGCAGCTCAGGAACCTGCAGGCCGACAACGCGCAGAAGCTGGACCAGATGCGGGTCACCGTGGACGAGAAGCTGCAGACCACCCTGGAAGCACGCCTGGGCGCCTCGTTCCAGCTTGTCTCCGACCGCCTTGAGCAGGTGCAGCGTGGGCTGGGTGAAATGCAGCAGCTGGCCACCGGCGTGGGCGACCTCAAGCGCGTGCTGACCAACGTGAAGAACCGCGGCAGCTGGGGTGAAGTGCAGCTGGACAACATCCTGGAGCAGACCCTGACCCAGGAGCAGTACGCGCGCGGGGTGAAGGTGCGCCCGGACAGCGGCGAGATGGTGGATATCGCGGTGCGCCTGCCCGGCCGTGGCCACGAGGACACCCCGGTGTGGCTGCCGATCGATTCCAAGTTCCCGCGCGAGGATTACGAGCGCCTGCTCGACGCGCAGGAAAACGGCGACGTGGATGGCGTGCGTGTGCAGGGCGCGCAGCTGGAACGCGCAATCCGCATCCAGGCCAAGTCCATCTGCGACAAATACATCGTGCCGCCGCACACCACCGATTTCGCGGTGATGTTCCTGCCCACCGAAGGCCTCTACGCCGAAGTGATCCGCCGCCCGGGGCTGGTGGACCTGCTGCAGCGCGACCACCGCGTGGTCGTGGCCGGACCGACCACGGTCACCGCGCTGCTCAACAGCCTGCAGATGGGCTTCCGCACGTTGGCCATCGAACAGCGCTCCAGCGAAGTGTGGAGCCTGCTTGGCGCGGTGAAGAGCGAGTTCGGCAAGTTTGCCGGCATTCTGGAAAAGGCCGAGAAGCAGATCAGCACCGTCGGCAAGAGCCTGGGCGAAGCCAGCCGCAAGACGCGCACCATCGAGCGCCGCCTGCGCGGGGTGGAATCGTTGAGCAGCGAGCAGAGCGAACAGCTGCTGGGCAGCAGCATCGGCGACGATGACGACGCCGCGCAGGAGGACGCCACCAGCGTGCAGGACTGAACGTCCACCACGCCCATGCTCCGCGCGCCATCATCAACGCTTCGCATGCAGTGGGTATGCTGCCGCTCCACCTCCCTACCCGGAACCGACCGATGCGCCTTACCCTGCTGTTGTCCCTGCTGCTGGCCCTCACTGCCTGCACCAGCACGCCCGCTGCCACCGATGCAGTGCCGGCGACACCCGCCGCCGCCGCGCAGGCGCCGACGGACGCCGCCGGTTGCGCCGCTGCGGGCGGTGAACTGAAGCCGCTCGGCCGCCTGCAGCGGGTGCAGTGCGTGGTGCCGTACGCCGATGCCGGCAAAACCTGCAGCGCCAAGGCCGATTGCACCGGGCAGTGCCTGGCCAGCGGCGATACCGACATCGCGCCCGGCACCCGCGCCACCGGCGTGTGCCAGACCGACGTCAGCCAGAACTTCGGTTGCCGCCAGCGCATCGACGGCGGCGTGGCGCAGGGCACGATCTGCGTCGACTGATCCAACCCCCGGCGCAGCGCCGCTGCGCCCCCATCTTCAACGAGAACTGCATGAGCCAGACCGTCTACGACATTCCCGTCACCACCATCGAAGGCCAGCCCAGCTCGCTGGCCGACTACCGCGGCAAGGTGCTGCTGGTGGTCAACGTGGCCTCCAAGTGCGGCCTCACCCCGCAGTACGAAGGCCTGCAGGCCCTGTACGCCGACAAGCAGGCGCAAGGCCTGGAAGTGCTCGGATTCCCGGCCAACAACTTCCTGGCCCAGGAACCGGGCAGCGAGGCCGACATCCAGCAGTTCTGCCAGCTGGAATACAACGTGAGCTTCCCGATGTTCGCCAAGGTCAGCGTGGCCGGCGACGACATCCACCCGCTGTACCAGCAGCTCACCCAGGCGCAGCCCACCGCCACCGGCGAAGGCCCGATGCGCGAGAAGCTGCAGGGCGCGGTCGCCCAGTACCCGGACCTGGTGGTCAACCCGGCCCCCGGCGTGCTGTGGAATTTCGAGAAGTTCCTGATCGGTCGCGACGGCAAGGTCATCGCCCGCTTCGCTCCGGACGTACCGGCCGACGACGCGCGGCTGGTCGCCGCCATCGACGCCGCACTCGCCGCCTGAAAACAAAAACCCCGCCGAAGCGGGGTTTTTTTCAATTGCCCCAGTTGGGCATCGGCATCGCATCGACCGGAATCGGCGCGGTGTCATCTGCGTCCTTGCCGCGTGCATGGCGGCCGCGCAGGTCATTCTGGATCTGGTAGTTGCGGCGCTGCAGCCACGCATCGCGGGTCAGCGCGTACTCGTCCACCGCGTTGTCGCGGATGTCGTCCAGTGCCAGCAGCTGCGAACGCATGTCCACCAGCTGCAGGCCCTGCAGGGTGATGCGGACTTTGTCTTCCTCGATCGTGCGGATCGGCGACAGCGGGATGTCGCCCGCCAGGCCGAACACATCGCGCACCGTACGGGGGCCGAAGAACGGCAGTTCCACATACCGCGAGCTGCGCCAGCCCCACGCGCCCAGCGTCTGGCCGAAGTCCTCGCTGCGGCGCGGCACCAGCGCGCGGCTGGCCGGATCGAACAGGCCGCCGATGCCCAGCGTGGAGTTCATGATGAACCGGCCCAGGCTGTCCCAGGCGTCGTCCGGACGACCCTGCAGCAGCTGGTTGGTGATGGTCACCGGTGCACGCAGGTTGCTGAAGAAGTTGGTCACCCCGGTGCGGGCGAAGCGCGGCACGACATTGACGTAGGCGGTGGCCAGCGGGCGCGCCACCGCACGGTCGACCACGTTGTTGAAGGCATGCACACGGCGGTTGAAGCCTTCCCACGGGTCGTACGCGGACGTTGCCGACTGCGCATTGCCGGCGTTGGGCGCCGGGCCGCCATACAGGGCCGCGAAATCGTCTTCGGCACCGGTCGGCGCAACGCCGGCGGTGGAGGGCGGGGCGGTGGCATCGGCGGGCACGGCGTCGGACGGCGGCACTGCGGCGGCATCGACCGCCGCCGTCTCGGGAACCGACGGCATCGTGCCGCTGTCGGTAACCGGTGCTGCGGTATCGGCGCCGGCCGGGGCCACGGCCACGCTGGCCGGTGCCGTGTCGCGCGCCGGCTTGGCCGCACAGGCGCTGAGCGCCAGGGCCAGCAGAAGGAGGGAAGCGGTGCGTACGACGTTCATGTCAGCTCGCGGCAGAAAGGGCATTGAAATCCAGGGACGGCGCCAGCCGGTAGGCCGCGCTGAGTTCGTTGAAACCGGCAGGGGTGCCGTTGAGTACCAGCGTACGCCCGTCGGCGCGCGCCCGTGCAGTCAGCTCGGCGAGCAGCGCCAGGCCGGCGCTGTCCACCTGCGTGACTGCGTTCAGGTCGAGCTGCAGGACGCTGTCGGGCAGGGCCTTCAGCTGTGGCCACAACGCCACCACGGCGGTGCGGTCGAGCGCGCCGTTGAAGCGCGCGCGCGGCCCGTCGAGCTGCACGGTGGCGGTATTACTTGCCATTGCCGGCCGGCCCGGCCTGCAGCGATCCGGCGCGCAGTTCCTTGGCCACTTCCTGGATGCCCTTCTGACGCAGCGGGGCATCGAACTGGGAACGGAAGGTCTGCACGTAGGAGATGCCTTCGATGTTCACGTCGAAGATTTTCCACTGGCCGTTGACGTTGCGCATCATGTACTCGACCGGGGTCGATTCACTGCCGGCGCGCAGCAGCTCGGTTGACACCTTGACCCCACGGTTCCCCGGCAGCGGCTGCTCGCCCTTGAGGCGGAAGGAGGGCTTGCCCTGGATGGTCAGCAGGGCCGACCCGTAGCGCTGCATGAGGTTGTCGGCCATGGCGTCGGCGAACAGCTTGACGTCGGCGTCCGACGCGCCGCGCGCGTTGGCGCCCAGCACCAGACGGGCCGCGTAATCGCGGTCGAACGTGCGGTTGAGTTCGCTGTCGATGTAGCTGCGCAGCGCGGTTGGATTCTTGCTGAATTCCGCACGGCGCTGCTGCAGGGTGCTCAGGATGCGGGAGCTGGCATCCAGCACCACCTTGCCGGCCTGGCTCTGCGGGGCGGCGGTGGCGGCCGGAGCGGCCTGGGCGAAGGTAAGCGTGGGCAGGGTGGCGAGCAGGGCCGAAGCGAGCAGCGCCGGAATCAGGGTCTTTTTCATTTCTGCGGTTCCGTTGCCGGCGCGGCTGCGCCGGGAGCATCCTGGGAAGCGGCGCCGGCATTGCCCGGGCCACTGAACATGTACTTGCCGACCATCTGGATCAGGTCCACGGCCGGCTGGGTGAAGACGATCTCATCGCCGGACTTGAGCACCTCCGGGTCGCCGCCCGGTTGCAGTCCGATATAGCTTTCGCCGAGCAAACCGCTGGTGAATATGCCGGCCGAGGTGTCGGCGGGCAGGTCCTTGAACTTCGGGTCGAGCTTCAGCGTAACGATCGAATCGAAGCGGACCGGGTCCAGGTCGATCTCGCCCACCTGGCCTACCACCACGCCGCCGATCTTGACCGGGGCCTGTTTGCGCAGCTGGCCGATCTGGGTGAAACGGGCCTTCAGTTCGTACCCCTCGCTGCCGAAGCCCCAGCGCTGGTTGGTGGACGCCATCGCCAGCACCAGCAGCGAGGCCAGCGCCAGCAGCAGGAACGCGCCGACGGAAAATTCGAGTCTGGGACCGCGGATGGCCATGTTCATTTCACCGTAATTTGTAGAGTTATGGCGTCAGCGGAACATCATTGCCGACAGCACGAAGTTGAACATCAGCACCAGCAGCGAGGCATTCACCACCGCACGCGTGGTGGCCACGGAGGTGCCTTCGATGGTCGGCTCCGCATGGAAACCCACGTACGAAGCGACCAGCGCGGCGGTACCGCCGAAGATGGCCGACTTCAGCATTGCCACGCCGAAATCGTCCCAGAAATCCACACTGTTGCTCAGCGCCGACCAGAACACCCCGTTGTCCAGCCCAAGCACGTGCACGGCCTCGAAATAGCTGGCGCTGATCGCCAGCGAGCAGAAGATGCCGGTCAGCAGCGGCACCGTCAGCACCGCCGCCCAGAAGCGGGGCGCCACGACCTTGGCCACCGGATCGATCGCCATCAGTTCCAGCGCCTTGATCTGGTCGGTGGCGCGCATCAACCCAAGCTCGGCGGCGATCGAGCTGCCGGCGCGGCCGATGAACAGCAGGGCGGTCAGCACCGGCGCCAGTTCGCGGTACAGCGACAGGCCCAGCAGGGTGGACAGTGCGTCGGCGGCCCCGAAGGTGGTCAGCGTGCGGTAGCCCTGCAGGGTCAGCACCAGACCGACGAACGCACCGCCCACAGCGATGATCGGCAGCGAACGCGCGCCCACCTTGTAGATCTCGCGGGTCAGCTCGGCAAGGAAATCGCGGGTGGGCAGCGAGCCGCGCAGCACGGTCAGCGAGAACAGGCCGGCGCGGCCCAGCGAACGGGTACTTTCAACGAACGGCATCAGGCCACCTTCGCGCGGGGCGCGGCGTCGAACGGAATGGGGCCGTCCGGCTGCCCGTGCAGGAACTGGCGCAGCAGCGGGTCCGTGCTGGTCTCCAGCGCGGCCGGGCTGCCCTGGAACACCACGCCGCCATTGGCGATGGCAATCACCTGGTCGCAGATCGGCAGGGTCTCATGCACATGGTGGCTGACGATGATGCTGGTCAGGCCCAGGCTGTGGTTGAGACGCTGGATCAGGCTCATGATCACGCCGCTGGCAATCGGGTCCAGCCCGGTCAGCGGTTCGTCGTAGATCATCAGCGGCGGGTCCAGTGCCAGCGCACGGGCCAGCGCTACCCGGCGCGCCATGCCGCCGGACAGCTCGCGCGGCCAGGCGTCGGCCACCGCGCGCAGGCCCACGGCATGCAGCTTCATCTCCACCAGCCGGTCCAGCACCGCCGCCGGCAGCCGGGTATGCGTGCGCAACGGCAGCGCCACGTTCTCGGCCACGGTGAGGTCGGTGAGCAGGCCATTGCCCTGCAGCAGCACGCCCACACTGCGGCGCATCGCGCGCAGGGCGCCGCTGGCGGTGGGGATCGGCTGACCGAACAGGGTCACCTCACCCGCTGCCGGGCGCAGTTCGCCGGTCAATGCGGCCAGCAGCGTCGATTTGCCACTGCCCGACGGACCGAGCACGGCGGTGATGCTGCCACGCGGCACCGACAGCGAAACGTCGCGCAGGATCGCGCGTCCGCCGCGGTCGATCCGCACGTTGTTCAACCGCACCAGAGGTTCTTCGGAAGCCGTCATGGTTGCCATTAACAAAATTCCAACGTTCTAAGATCGTGGTGTGCGGCTGAACAAAACCGAACCGGGCCGTGCACTATTGTCGCACGGCGGCCCCGGCGCGCCCCGCCCGTACGGGGGATGCGGCCTGCAACAGTGCGTGCCGCAGCCCCGCCGGGGAGGGTCGCAGGCGACACCGATGGGCCTGGGCCTGACAGGAAGGTCGAGATCGGCGCCGCGCTGCGGCACACTGCCGCGATGACCGACCCCGCTTCAGACTTCCGCCTGTACCACTCCAATTCGCTCGACGTGCTGGCCGCCCTGCTGGCCAGAACCCTGCGCGAGCCGATCGAGGGGCAGTCGATCCTGGAGCCGGACGTGGTGCTGATCCCGCAGGTGGCCATGCGGCGCTGGCTGCAGTCCACCCTGGCGGCGGAGTACGGGATTGCCGCCAACCTGTCCTTCCTGACCCCTGGCGAGTTCGTGGCGCGCGCGCTCAACGCCAACGTGCCGGGCGAACACGACGACCTGACCGCCGCGGCGCTGCACTGGAAGGTGTACGCCGCGCTGACCGACCCGGTACTGATGGCACAGCCGCCGTTGCGCGCGCTGCAGGCGTATCTGTCGCAACCCGATCCGCTCAAGCCCTGGGCGCTGGCCGGCGAGCTGGCGTCGGTGTTCGAAAAGTACCAGGCGTGGCGACGCGATTGGCTGCTGCGTTGGGAAGCCGGCGCCGATCCACAGGATCCCCAGGCGATCCTGTGGCGCAGGATCGGCAGCGGTCACCAATACCGCGCGCGGCGCATCCACGCCTACCTGGAGCGCTTCGAAGGCGCCGGACGCCCGCTGCCGGCCGGGCTGCCGCCGCGGCTGTTCGCCTTTGCCACGCTGAACGTGTCGCCGGATGTGCTGCGCGTGGTCGCCACCCAGGCCCGGGTGGGCACGCTGCACTTCTACCTGCCCACGCCCACCCGCTCGTACTGGGGCGACCTGCAGACCCTGGGCGGGCGCCTGCGCACCGGCGCGGCCGATCCGTTCGGCAACGGCGCCGATGAAAACCGCCTGCTGCAGGCCTGGGGCGCGGCCGGACGCGACTTCATGGCCGTGCTGGGCAGCTACGAAGTGGTGCACCCGTCCGGCGAGATCGCGGCGTACGACGATCCCGAAGACGACACCCGCCGGGACATGGCCGATGGCGGCCTGGCCGACAGCCTGCTGCACCGCCTGCAGCGCGACCTGTTCCACCGCCGCGCGCGGCCGGGCGGTGCGCTGCGCCCGGCGCTGCTGCGCAACGACCCCAGCCTGCAGGTGCACGCCTGCCACACCCGGCTGCGCGAACTGCAGGTGCTGCACGACCAGCTGCGCGCGCTGCTGCAGGACGCGCGCTTCGATCCGCCGCTGCAGGCACGCGATATCGCGGTGCTGGCGCCGGACATCGACCCGTACGTGCCCTATCTGGAAGCGGTGTTCGGCGGTCGCAGCGGCGGCGAGGACCACATCCCATACGCCCTGGCCGATACCAGCCCGTTGACCGGCGAACCGCTGGCCGACGTATTCGTGCACCTGCTGGGTCTGCCGGTGTCGCGCTTCGGCCTCAACGAAGTGCTGGACCTGCTCGCCAGTGCACCGCTGGCCGAGGCGGCCGGCCTGGACACGGCCGCCTTCGACCGTCTGCACGACTGGCTGCAGGCCGCCGGCGCGCGCTGGGGGCTCAATGCCGACCACCGCGCGCAGCACCAGGCCCCGGGCGATGACGCCTACACCTGGCAGTTCGCGCTTGACCGCCTGCTGCTCGGTCACGCCAGCGGCAGCGACGGCGACATTGCCGGGGTGGCGCCGTGGCCCGAACTGGAAGGCAGCGCCCTGGACGCGCTGGATCGCCTGCTGCGGCTGATGCGGGTGCTGGCCCGGTACCAGCGCGCGTTGGGCGACGCACTGCCGCCGGCACAGTGGCGGCAACGCATGTTGGCGCTGCTCGACGCGCTGCTGCCCGAGGCTCCCGAAGCGCCCAGCAGCCAGCGCGCTCTGGAGCGGCTGCGCAAGCTGGTCAACGAGTTCGCGCGCGAGGCCGAACGGGCCGGCTTCGACGGCACGGTGCCACCGGAGGTGGTGCGCGCGCATTTTGCCGGTGTGCTCAGCGAGGCCGATACCCGCGCCCCGCTGCTGACCGGTGGCATCAGTTTCGGGCGCATGGTGCCGATGCGGCTGCTGCCGTTCCGGGTGATCTGCGTGCTGGGCCTGAACGATGGCGACTTCCCGCGCCGCGATCCGGCCGCCGGGCTCAACCAGCTCACCGCCGAACTGGGCACCGACAAGCGCCGCCACGGCGACCGTTCGCTGCGCGAAGACGACCGTTTCCTCTTCCTGCAGCTGTTCGCCTCGGCCCAGGACGTGTTCTACCTCAGCTACCTGGGCGCCGATCCGCGCGATGGCAGTGTGCGTGAGCCGTCGGTGCTGGTCAGCGAACTGATCGATGCCGCCGCCGAGTACCACCAGGACCCTGCCGCCGCGATCCGCCAGTTCACCGTGCGCCACTCGCTGCAGCCGTTCTCGCCGGCCGCCTTTGGCGGTGGCGACGAACCGCGCCGTTTCAGCTATCGCCAGCAATGGCACCCGGCCGCCGGCTCGCTGGGCAGCGCGCGCCGCGCGCCGCCGCCGTGGTTCGAGCAGCCGCTGGCGCCGTTGGAGGAAGACCCCGCGCCCGAACTGTCGCTGGACGCGCTGCGCCGGTTCCTGGTCGACCCGGCCGGCCAGTTCCTGTCGCAGCGGCTTGGGTTGCGCCTGCCTGACGACCTGGGCAGCGCCGACGACCTGGAGCCGCTGGTGCTGGCCGGTCGCGGGGTGGAGCAGCGCCTGCTGCAGCACGCGGTGATCGAGGCGACCCTGCATGGCGATGACACGCCGTTGTACGCCCGCCTGCGCGCCCGCGCACTGCTGCCCTCCGGCGCGCTGGGCGAACGCCAGTTCCAGGCGCTGCAGCAGCAGACCCGCCCGTACGCGCAGGCAGTGGCGCAGTGGCGCGGCGACAGCGTGGCCGACAGCCGTCGCTACGAGGTGCTGATCGACGGCGTGCGCCTGCATGGGCGCGTGGACGACATCCACCCGCAGGGCATCGTGCGCCTGCGCGCCGGCAGCCTCAACGGACCGGCCGCGATCCGTCACGGCCTGGACTGGCTGCTGGCCAACGCCGCCGGCGATGCGCTGCCGCTGGTGGAGTTCCACGACGCGGGCGATGACGGCATCGGGCCGCACGTGCTGCCGGCGCTCTCCACCGTCACCGCCAAGGCCGCATTGCAGGCCCTGCTGCAGCTTCGCCGCGATGGCCTGCGCGCGCCGCTGGCCTATGGCCCCTACACCGGGTGGACGCTGTACCGCACGCCGGCGCCCAAGCGCGAGGCCGAAGGCTGGGCGCAATGGCATGGCGGCGACCGGCGCTGGGGCGAAGCCAGCGGCGATGCGCTGCAGCTGGCACTGCGCGGTCATGACCCGTTCGCTACGCCGGAGCGCTACCAGCAGCTGCTGCAGACCAGCTTCGTGGTGTTCAGCGCGGTACGCGAGGGCCGGGTGTTCCCGGGCTTCAGCGACGAAGGGGCCGCAGCATGAGCGCGGCTCTGCTGCAGGACGACCCGTACCTGGCGCTGCCGCTGGACGGCGTGCGCCTGATCGAAGCCAGCGCCGGCACCGGCAAGACCTTTACGCTGGCCACCCTGTTCACCCGGCTGGTGGTGGAGCAGGGGTACCGGATCGGCCAGATTCTGGCGGTAACCTTCACCGACGCGGCCACCCAGGAACTGCGCAAGCGCATCCGCGAGCGGCTGGCACTGGCCGCGCAGCTGCTGGCGCGTGCGCCGTCGGCCGACGAAACACCCGAGGCGCAGCTCACCCGCTACCTGCTGCAGCGTGAGCTGGACCGGGGCCTGGAAACGCCGGCAGCGCTGGCCCAGCGTCTGCAGACCGCCGCCGACGAGATCGACCTGGCGTCGATCTTCACCATCCACGGCTTCTGCACCCGCGTGCTGCGCGAGCACGCATTGGAAAGCGGGCATACCTTCGACCCGCCCTCGCTGCTGCCCAGCGAGCGCGAACTGCACGACCAGTTGGCTGCGGACCTGTGGCGGGTGCATGCCAACGACCCAGGCCGGGTCGATGCACTCACCCGGCTGTGGTCGGCCCCGGACGCCCTGGCGCGCGACCTGCGCGCGCTGATCAAACCGCTTCCGTTGCTGCCGCCCGTGCCAAGGCAGTTGCTGGAAGATCCCAGTGCCAGCCTGCAGGACGCCGCCGCAGGGCTCGGACTGGCCATCGACACCTACGTGGACGATGCCCACGCGCGCGTCGCCGAGGCCTTCGAGCGAAAGATCTTCGATGGGCGGCGCGCGCGCCGCCCCAGCTTCGACAAGGCGTTCGACGAACTGTATGCCGGCCGGGCAGCGCTGGCCTGGCCGCGCAGCGACAAATCGCACCTGGGCAAGCTGCTGCCGGTGGCATTGCTCGGCTTCTGCAGGGACGACCGGCAGGGCCAGTGCCCGGCGTCGCCGGTGTTCGATGCGCTGCAGACCTGGTGGCACGCCGCCGATGCGTACGACCAGTGGTTGCGCCAGCAGGCCGTGCTGTTGCTGCACCAGTTGCGCGGGGAGGCCCGCGACCGGCTGGACGAGCTCAAGCGGGTCGGCCGCGTGCAGACCTACGACGATCTGATCGACGGCGTCGCGGCCGCGTTGGAAGGGCCGCACCGCGCGGCGCTGGTGCAGCAGCTGCGGGCGCAGTACCGGATCGCGCTGGTGGACGAATTCCAGGACACCGACGACCGCCAGTGGACCATCTTCCAGCGCGTCTTCGGCGATTCTCCGGAAACCCGCGAGGCCGGCCTGACCCCGGCGCTGTTCCTGATCGGCGATCCGAAGCAGGCGATCTACGGATTCCGCGGCGGCGACATCCACACCTACCTCAAGGCCAAGCGCGACGCCGTGGCGGCGCCGCCCCTGAACCGCAACTTCCGCTCACGCCCCGGCGTGCTGCGCGCGTTGCAGGCCTTGTACGACGCGGCCGGGGAACGCGCGTTCCTGGAAGCGGACATCGCCTTCGAGCCGGTGCTGCCCGGCAGCACCCGCAGCGATGCCGACTTCCTGCGCGACGGGCAGCCGGCCCCGGGCCTGACCGTGCGCCTGCTGCGCAGCGAGGACGGTGCCCCGCTCAAGGCCGATCCTTCGCGCCAGCAGGCTACCGACGCCTGTGTGGCGGCGATCCACCAGGTACTGCTCGAAGGCCGGCAGGGCCGCGCGCTGCTGCGCGGCCAGCCGGTGCAGCCGGGCGACATCGCGGTGCTGGTGCGCCGCCATCATGAAGCCATGCGGATCCAGCAGGCGCTGAGCGCGGTCGGCATTCCTGCGGTCGCGGCCGGCAAGCAGAGCCTGTACGCCACCGCCGAAGCGCGCGAGCTGCGCGTGCTGTTGCTGGCGCTGCTGCAGCCGGCCGACGAAGGCCGACTGCGCGCGGCGCTGTCGACCGTACTGCTGGGCGAGAGCGCCGCGGCGATCGATGCGATGGAACGCGAGGGCGACCCGCAACGCGCCTTCCAGACCCGGCTGCTGCTGTGGCGCGAGCGCTGGCTGCGCGGTGGCCCCTTCGCGGTCATCGCCGACCTCTGCGCCGAACACGCCGAGCGCCTGCTGGGCCTGCTCGATGGCGAACGCCGGCTCACCAATTACCTGCAGCTGGCCGAGCTGCTGCAGCAGGCCGCTGGCCAGGCGCTGGGCATGCACGGTCTGCTGGACTGGCTGCAGGTGCAGATGGCGCACGCCGACCAGGACGACGAACAGCAGCTGCTGCGGCTGGAATCGGACGCGCGCCGGGTGCAGATCATCACCCTGCACAAGAGCAAGGGCCTGGAGTATCCGCTGGTGTTTCTGCCGTTCGTCGGCATTGGCGGCGGCGGTCCCAACACCGATGCGCACTGCACGGTGTACGCCGACGGCCGCCGTGAGCTGCACTGGAAGCTGGAACGCGACGAGGCGTGGAACGGCGCCAGCGCGCGCGCTGCCCTGGAGCAGGAGGCCGAAGACGCACGCCTGCTGTATGTCGGCCTGACCCGCGCCGAGCATGCCCTGTGGATCGCGGCCGGGGACCTGGCCGGGCTGGCGAAAACCCGGCTGGCGCCGATGCTGTCGGACCTGGACGCCTTGCGCGCCCACCCGGACATCGCCGTGGTCGACGCTCCGGTCGACCCCCGCCCGGCGCAGCTGCCGGTGGAACGCGAAGGCGAACTGCCGCCAGTGCGCGCGGTTACCCGCCGGGTTCCGCACGACTGGTGGGTGTACAGCTTCACCCAGCTTGCCCACGCCGACGCCGGCCACGATACCGATGCGGTGGCCACCGAAGCCCCGGCGCCGGCCGCCGACGAACCGGCAGGTGCGGAACTGCCGCTGGAGGTCGAGCCGCTCGCGGCGGGCGAGCCGCAGCCGGAGGTCGACCCGCGCTTCACCGGCAGCCGCTTCGGCAACGTGCTGCATGACGCCCTGGAAACTACCGACTTCGCACGCTGGGCCGACTGGCGCGCGGGTGACGCCGCGCCGCCGGAGCAGGCCGAGGTGCTGCGTGACGCGCTCCGCGCCGAAGGCTATGCCGACGACGACCTGGACGACGGCGTCGCGGTGCTGGTGCCGCTGGTCGGGCAGACCCTGACCGTGCCGCTGCCCGAGGGTGGCGCGCTGCACAGCCTGCCGGCGCAGGACCGTCGTGCCGAAATCGAATTCCACTTCGCCATGCAGCCCACCACCGTGCCGGCGCTGCTGCAGCTGCTGCACCGGCATGGACTGGTACGCGAGCGCCGCAGCTTCGGCACGCGGAGGCAGCTGGAAGGGCTGATGACCGGCAAGATCGACCTTACCTACGTGCGCGATGGGCGCTGGTACGTGCTCGACTACAAATCCAACCGGCTGCCGGGCTACGACGCCGCGCGCCTGGCCGAGGCCATGCAGCACAGCGAATACGATCTGCAGGCGCTGATCTACACCGTGGCCCTGCACCGCTGGCTGCGCTTCCGGCTGGGCGCCGGCTACGACCTGGCGCGCGACATGGGCGGGATCCGCTATCTGTTTTGCCGTGGGCTGGATGCCGCCCGCGCGGATGCGCCCGGCGTGCATGCGCAGCGCTTCGACCCGGCGCTGGTGGAGGCCCTGGACGCGCTGTTTGCCGGGGGGGCGGACGCCCACCTTGCGCTGGTGGCGCGCGCGCGGGGTGAGGCATGAGCCTGCTGGCCGCGCTGCTCGCGCAGGGCACCCTGCGCACGTTGGACCACGCCTTGGCACAGAGCCTGCGCCGGCTGCGCCCGGACACCCCCGATGCGGTGCTGGCCGCCGCCGCGCTGGCCTCGCTGGCGGTGGCCCAGGGCCATGCCGGACTCGACCCGGCGCAGCCCCGGCGGCTGGTGGACGCGGCGCTGGACTGGCCGTTGCCCACCGACTGGCAGGCGCAGCTGCAGGCGTCGCCCTGGGTGGATACGCCGGAACGCGACGACCTGGCGGCCGCCGATGCGCCGCTGGTGCTCGAACACGGCCTGCTGTATCTGCGCCGTTACCGCGAATACGAACGCCGGCTGGCGCTGGGCCTGCAGCGCATCGCCGGCCAGCCATTGCCGGCGCATGATCCGGCCGCATTGGCAGCGCTGTTCGCGCAGCTGTTTCCGCAGGCGCTGGCGGGCATCGATCATCAGGCGCGCGCTGCCGCCGTGGCCCTGCGCCACCCGCTGGTGCTGGTGACCGGCGGGCCCGGCACCGGCAAGACCACCACCATCGCGCGCCTGCTGGTGCTGCTGGCGGCGCAGGCGCAGCAGGGCGGCACCGCGCTGCCGCGCGTGGCCCTTGCCGCGCCCACCGGTCGCGCGGCCGAACGCATGGCCGAAAGCCTGCGCCACGCCCTGCAGCGGCTGCGTCTGGTCGGGGTGGCGGCCGAGCTGGCCGAGGCCATGCCGACCACCGGCGCCACCCTGCATCGCCTGCTCGGGGTCATTCCCGATTCGCCGCGGTTCCGCCACCACGCCGACAACCCGCTGCCGTTCGATGTGGTGGTGGTCGACGAGGCCTCGATGATCGACCTGCCGTTGATGACCAAACTGGTCGAAGCGGTGGCCAGTGGCACGCGCCTGATCCTGTTGGGCGATCCCGACCAGCTGCCATCGGTGGAGGCCGGCGACGTGCTGAGTGCGATCCTGCAGGCCAGCGGCGATGGCCTGGGCACCCAGGCCGACGATGCGGCCGCGCTGCGCCCGCTGCTGGCCGACGCCGCGTTGCTGCCGCTGGCGCCGGCGCGGGCGTTCGCCGGCCGCCGCGTGCAGCTGCAGCGGGGCTACCGGCAGAGCGATGCGCTCGATCTTGCGCCGCTGGCACGTGCCGTGCGCGAAGGCGACAGCGCAGACGCGTTGCAGCTGCTGCGCGGCGGGACGCTGGCGGGTGTGGCCTTCCATGAAGACCAGGTCGACCCATTGCTGCGGCACCGGCAGACACTGCTGGCGCACTGGCGTGGCCTGGGCGAGGCCGAGGACCCGGTGCAGGCCCTGGCGCAGGCCGGCCGGCTGCGCCTGCTCACCGCGCTGCGCGAAGGGCCGCAGGGCGCGCGCGGGCTCAACGAGCGGATCGAGGCGGCCTTGGCCGGCAGCGCACGCCCGGGCGGAGGCGCGCGGTACTTCCATGGCCGCCTGCTGCTGATCACCGAGAACAGTTACCGCCACCGTCTGTTCAACGGCGACATCGGGCTGTGCCTGCGCGGCAGCGAGGGGACGGTGCTGGCCTGGTTCCCCGGCGACAGCCCCGAACACCCGCGCGCCTTCCACCCGGCCGCGCTGCCCGCGCACGAGAGCGCGTTCGCGATGACCGTGCACAAAGCACAGGGGTCGGAATTCGATGAGGTCTGGCTGCAGCTGCCCCGGCGCGACAACCGGGTGCTGTCGCGCGAGCTGGTGTACACCGGCATGACCCGGGCACGCCAGGCCCTGCATGTCCTGGGCAGTGCAGAGGTGCTGCAGGCGGCGCTGGCCCGCCACGCCAGCCGCCTGTCGGGGCTGGCGCTGCGGTTGGGCGACGGTGCCGCCCCACCGCAGGAGATCCCCACGCAGGGCGAGCTCTGGTAGCGCCCTGCGTTACTCGGGAACGAGCACGGTGCCGTCGGGATACACGATCGCACCATCGCCGCTCACGTCGAAGAACCCGACCTGGTGCTTGTTGGCCAGGATCTGGACCTGCGAATGCGCGTCTTCGGCGACCTCATCGTCGAACGAGGCGTAGATCACGTGGGTGCCGACGCTGTAGTCGGTCACCTGCGGGCGGTCGTCCTCGTCGTCGGCGAGCGGACCGTCCATCGGCGGGAAGTCCTCGACCAGCTCGGCGAACCACGCCTGCAGCGCCGGCACCGACACGGCCGGGTCGTCGTACTCATGTTTCTCGTTCCATTCGGTCTGGGCGTCGTACCACTTCAGGAACGCCTCGACCTCGCGCGGCGCTACCGCCGGGTCGAACACCATCACGTCATAACTCATCGAAGTCCACCTGGGGCAATGCAGGAATGCAGGGCGTCAGGATACTCCGCCCTGCATGAGCGCCGGCGCCACGGCCGCGGGGGCCACCACCGGCGCGTCGGGGAACAGGGCATATCGCAGGCCCAGCACACCCATCAGCGCCTCGTCGCGGGCCTTGCCGGCGTCCACCGTCTGCACCCGCTGCAGGGACGCGTCCAGCCGGGCCTGCAGTGCGGGCGGGGCCGGCAGTGGCCGGCGCTGCGCAACCTGGGCGCGGTAGTGCACCGCCACGTCGTCCAGAATCGCCTCGATCGCCTGCATGCTCGGCGCCGGCAGGTCGTGCCGGGCGCGCCGCAGCTGCAGGATGTTCAGGCCGATGCGCGCTTCGGTGAGCATGTCCACCGACGCGATGTCGCTGCCGTCGGGCGTGGCGGCCAGGCGCGGCGCGAGCAGGCCGAGCAGATCCAGCATGCGCGCGGCGAACTGCTGGCGGTCCTGCTGGCCGCGGCCTTCGGCAGCGTCGGCCAGGGTCGTCCAGCCCTGGCGCACCAGCCGTCGCGCGGTCCATTCGGCGCCCACCGAGCGGAACACCCGGGTCATCACCACCGCAAAGCCGATCCCGATGAACATCGCCACCGACGAATTGATGAAACTCTGGATGTTGGCGCTGTAGGTGTTCTGCACATTCAGCAGCGCGACCAGGTTGACGGTCAGCGGCAGCCCGATCAGTGCGGTCTGCGGGCGGTGCAGCAGCAGGCCCAGCGGCAGGAAGATCACCGCCAGCACCAGCGCCAGGCTGCCGAAGTCGTGCACCGCCGGGAACACCCCGAACAGGTATACCGCCGCGACCAGGCTGGCCACGATGGCCCACAGCAGGAACTGCAGCATGCTCGGTGCCGGGTCATCCTGCGCGGCGAAGAACGCGGCGGCCACCGCGGCCATCATCGCGCCGTTGCCGCCACCTTCCCAGCCCAGCCCGATCCACAGCGCGCAGTAGGTCATCAGCGCCGCCCCGGCACTGGCGGCCGAGAACAGCGCCATGCCGTAGTCGACATGACGGGCATCGCCAACGCGCTTGGCGTTGATCCGGTAATGGGCCACATCCAGCGGCGCATGGCCCTGCTCGATGGCCTGTTGCAGCGTGGCGCAGTCCTGCCACAGGTCCACCAGCTCCTCCAGGCGCAGCAGCAGGGTGACCAGCAGCAGGTGGTCCAGTTCGCCATCCACCGCAGGCTTCAGCGCCACGATGCGTTGGCGCAGCGCGGCGTACTCGCTGGCCGTCGCGCGGCCGGGGCGCTCCAGCCAGGCCGCGATATCGCCTAGCAGTGGCTCCAGCCCCGCCGGCAGTGCACGGCCACCGGCGCGCAGCGCGCCAAGCCGGTCGGCAATCGAGGACAGCACCGGCAGCATCAGCAACATGCGCTCGCGCAGCCGCTCCATCGACACCGCCGCACCGGCGTGGCGCGGGTCGTCGCGGCGCAGGAATTCGATCAGTGCCTCGAACTGCACCAGGTCGGCGGCCAGCCGGTTGCGTGGGCCATGCGCCTGGCCGCGCAGCAGAATCTGCCGGCACCATTGGGCCGCATCGCCCATCCAGTTGCCGATGCGCGCGCGCAGCATCGGCCGCACCGAGGTCGGGAAGAACAGCGAGGCGAACAGCACCGCGACCACCGTGCCCAGGATGATCTCCTCGCTGCGCGCCACCACCGTGTCGAAGATGGTGTCCGGTGAGGTCACGGCGGGAAAGCCGATGAACGCGGTGGTGTAGCCGGCCAGCAGGAAGGCGTAGCCGCGCGGCCCGCGGTTGAGCAGGGCAATGAACAGACAGGCCGACAGCCACAGCGACATCGCCGCGCTCAGCAGCATCGGCGTTTCCACCAGGTGCGGCAGCATCCACAGCGTGGCCGCGCCGGCAATGAGCGTGCCGACGATGCGGTATACGCCCTTGGCGCGGGTGGGGCCGAGCATCGGCTGGGTGACGATGTACACCGTGGCCATCGCCCAGTAAGGGCGCGACAGGTTGCCGGCCAGGCCGATATACAGCGCTGCCAGTGCGGCCAGGAAGGTCTTGACCGAGAACAACCACGCCTGGCGGTCCAGCAGCAGCATGGCTTATTCCTTGCGTCCAGAGGCAGCGGTGGGCGTGTCGTGCGTGGCCACGGCATCGGCGTTCCAGCCACCGCCCAGCACCAGGAACAGCTGGATCTGGTCGCGCGAAACCTGCGCCTGCTGCTGCGCCAGGGTGGCATCGGCCGAGACCAGGGTGCGATCAGCATCCAGGCTGGACAGGTAGGGGGTACGCCCGCCCTGGTACAGCCGTCGGTTCTGCTCGGCCGCCAGCGCGGCCTGGCCCTGCGCCTGCTGCAGCGATTGCAGCCGTTGCAGGTCATGCGCGTAGCGGCTGAGCGCGGTCTGGGTTTCGCGCAGCGCCTGCAGCACGCTGTGGTCGAACTCGGCCAGCGCCGCGTCGGCCCCGGCTTCGGTGGCGTGGATGCGCGCGTGGGTGCCCGAGGACGGCAGCGTCCAGGAAATCAGCGGGCCGAACGACCATTGCTGGGTCAGCGGCTCGCCGAAGTCGGCCAGCAGCCCGGCCGCGCCGAGCGAGGCGCCCAGCCGGATGTCCGGGTACAGCTCGGCGGTGGCCACGCCGATCCGCGCGGTGGCGGCGGCGAGCCGGCGCTCTGCCTGGCGGATGTCGGGGCGGCGCTGCAGCAGCGCGCGACCATCGCCGACCGGCAGCGGCTGCGCCAGGGTGGGGGCCTGGCTGCAGTCGGTCACGCCATCGGGCAACTGGCCTGGAGTGCGGCCGAGCAGGGCGGCCAGCTGGTACTCGGAGGCCTGGCGTTGCGCGCGCAGGGGCGGCAGTGCCGCTTCGAGCATCGCGACCTGTGCATTGGCGCGGGCCAGTTCCGGCGGTGTGCCGCGACCGGCGCCGATCAAGCGCTGGGTCACCTCGCGGCTGCGCTGCTGCAGCTGCAGCGAATGCTCGGCCACGTGCAGTTCGTGATTGGCGTGGCAGATCTCCACGTAGCTGCCGGCGACCTGCGCCACCAGCGACACCCGCGCCAGGTCCATCGCCGCTGCGGTGGCCTGCTCATCGGCCCGCGAGGCCTCGGCGGCGCGCTTGAGTTTGCCGAACAGGTCGAACTGGTAGGAGACCGCGAACTTGCCGTCGGCCAGGTTGATCGGCGGCAGTTCGTGTTCGAGCAGGAACGATTCGGCCGACAGCTGCGCACGGCTGACGCCGGCCTCGGCCTCATAGTCGAACCCGCCGGCGTCCAGCGCCTGTTCGTACACGGCCGCAGCGCGGCGCAGGTTGGCGTCGGCGACCTTCAGTTCCACGTTGTCGCGCAGCGCCTGCTCGACCAGCCCGTTGAGCGTGGTGTCCTGGTAGAGCTCCCACCAGCGCGCTGGCAATGCGGCACCCGGCGCCACCTGCGGATTGCCGGTATCGATGAAGGCCGCATTGGCCTCCGGACGCTGGAAGGCCGATCCGGCCGGCACCGCGTAGTCGGGGCCGACCGTGCGGCAGGCGGCCAGGCTGGCGGCCAGCGCCAGCACGGCGCCGATGCGGTGCAGGGCCGGGCGGTTCACAGCGCCGCCCGTGCCGGTTGCGCCGGCGTGGGGGTGGCGGTGTCCGGTTCGATGGTGACCGTAGCGGTGCGCCCGGCGATCAGGTTCACGCCGGCAGGCACACGGTCGATATGGATGCGCACCGGGATGCGCTGGGCCAGCCGCACCCAGTCGAAGGCGGGGGTCACGTTCGGCAGCAGGCTGGAGCCTTCGCTGCGGTACCGGTCTTCGATACCGGCGGCGATGCTCTGCACGTGGCCCTGCAGCGGCTCGGCCTCGCCCATCAGGCGGATGTCGACCTTCTGCCCGGCATGCACGCCGCGCAGGCGGGTTTCCTCGAAATAGCCATCCACCCGGAACGAGCCGGTATCCAGCACGGCCATCACCGGGCGCCCGGCGGTCACGTAGTCGCCGGCGCGCACGGTGCGGTCGTTGACATGGCCATTGCTGGGACTGCGCACCTCGGTGCGGGCAAGGTTGAGCCGGGCCAGGTCGACCGCCGCCTGCGCGGTGGCGGCCGAGGCCTGTGCGGCCTGCAGCTTGGCGCGGCGGACTTCGGCGTCTTCGGCGGCGACCAGGTCCTGCAGGCTGCGGTCGCGCGCGATCTCGCGGCGCAGCTGCTGCAGCGTGGCGTTGCGCTCGCCCAGCGTGGCCTGGGCCTGCTCCAGCGCGATCTGGTAGCGCGCGCGGTCGACCACGAACAGCACCTCGCCCTGCTTGACCGGCTGGTTGTCGGCCACCTTGACCGCCTCCACCAGCCCGGACACGTCCGGAGCCACCTGCACCACATCGGCGCTGACGTGCGCGTCGCGGGTCCACGGCTCGTCCATGTAATACGACCACAGGTGACGCAGCATCAGCAGCGCGGCAATGACGGCAACCACGGTCAGGACGACCGGGAAAGTGTGCTTGAGGATCTTGTTCACGATTGCATCCAACGCATCAGGGAAAACAACCCGCCAAGCACGATCACGTACACGGCCAGGTTGAACAGGGCGGGGTGCCAGATGTGGCGGTAGGCGCCGGTGCGTTGCAGGACCACGCGCAGCCCGCTCTTGAGCAGGTACGCCAGCAGCATCAGCCCGAGCAGGGTCGGGACGAACACACCATAGAGACTGAATTCACCGTACATCGGGGCGGGGGTTTCGCAGGGGAGGGCGGAAAGGGGG
>Ga0209050_1000899_pt1 | contig 39427 bp, 39 predicted proteins | sample Araplavi_mTSA_r2_FD_184276 | JGI IMG/M metagenome (GOLD analysis project Ga0209050, IMG submission 184276) | Arabidopsis root microbial communities from North Carolina, USA - plate scrape MF_Cvi_mTSA_r2 (SPAdes) (version 2) | ecosystem: Host-associated > Plants > Roots > Endosphere | place: USA... | reverse complement strand
TCGATGGTGTACGCCACCGCGTCCATCGCGATCCTGTCGTTCATCGTCTGGGCCCACCACATGTTCACCACCGGCATGCCGGTGACCTCGCAGCTGTTCTTCATGTACGCCACCATGCTGATCTCCGTGCCGACCGGCGTGAAGGTCTTCAACTGGATCGCGACCATGTGGAAAGGCTCGATGACCTTTGAAACCCCGATGCTGTTCTCGGTCGGCTTCATCTTCGTGTTCACCATGGGCGGCTTCACCGGCCTGATGTTGGCAGTGACCCCGGTCGACATCCAGCTGCAGGATACCTACTACGTGGTGGCGCACTTCCACTACGTGCTGGTGGCAGGTTCCCTGTTCGCCCTGTTCGCAGGCTTCTACTACTGGGCGCCGAAGTGGACCGGCCACATGTACAACGAGACGATGGGCAAGGCCCACTTCTGGCTGTCGCTGATCACCTTCAACATCACCTTCTTCCCAATGCACTTCCTGGGCCTGGCCGGTATGCCGCGCCGTTACGCTGACTACCAGGCGCAGTTCACGGACTTCAACTCGATCGCTTCGATTGGCGCGTTCGGTTTCGGCCTGAGCCAGGTGTTCTTCCTGTTCTGCGTGGTGCTGCCAACCATCCGTGGCGGCAAGCAGGCAGAAGCGAAGCCATGGGATGGTGCTGAAGGCCTGGAGTGGACCGTGCCGTCGCCGGCGCCGTTCCACACCTTCGAAACGCCGCCGACTGTTAAGTAATTAAGTTAAGCACATGTCTGACCCGAAGAAGCCGAATAGCAACCTGCGACTGGCCCTGATTTTGTTGTCGGTCGCCGTAGTGTTCTTTGTTTCCGTTATCGGCAAGCAATGGATGCTGGGGCACCACTGAAATGAGCAACAGCGGCAGTAACAGGAAGCTGCTCGGCAAACTGCTGGTCATCGCCGTCATGATGTTCGGCTTTGGCTATGCGCTGATTCCGGTGTACAAGCACCTGTGTGAGGTGCTTGGCCTGAACCTGATCGATGGCAAGCCGCAAGAAGTTGCCAAGAACAGCCAGGTCGACATGAGCCGTGAAATCACGGTGGAGCTGGTGAGCAATGTGCAGGGCACCTTGCGTTTCCGCGCCACCCAGAATAGTGTGACCGTACACCCTGGCGAAATGACGACGGTGGTGTACGAGGTAGTCAACAGCGTGGACCGCACGGTCAAGGCGCAAGCCGTCCCGAGCTACACGCCGATGGAAGTGACGCCGCATTTCAAGAAGGTGGAGTGCTTCTGCTTCAAGGAGCAGACGCTGAAGCCGAAAGAGGCGCGGCAGATGCCTGTGGTGTTCTTCATCGATCCGGCGGTGCCGAAGAGCGTGAAGACTGTCACCCTGTCGTACACCTTTATCGAGGCGGGCGGCCTGGGCAACCAGACCGCTGCCAACTAAGGAAGGCAGATGGGATCGTTTTTGTATTCGATGAAAGCAGTGATCTGGTCGTTTTTCGGCCTGCGCCGCAAAAGCGATTTTGACCAGGACCAGGAGAAGATCAAGCCGGTCCACGTCATCATCGCAGGATTGCTGGGCGCGGCCCTGTTTATCGGCTTGCTGGTTTCGATCGTAAAACTCGTGGTTTCAAAGTAAATTATTGCAGGATTTTAGGGAGAACAAGATGAGCTCTAATAACGCCGCGGCACCGTACTATTTCGTGCCTGGTCCTTCCAAGTGGCCAATGCTGGCAGGTATTTCGCTGCTGGTGACCATGATTGGCGCATCCGCATGGGTCAACGACGCACCATGGGGCATGATCGTCAATAACATCGGTATCGTGATGACCCTGGCCGTGCTGTACTTCTGGTTCGGCGACGCCATCTCCGAGTCCGAAAAAGGCCTGTACTCCAAGCGCATCGACGTGTCCTACCGCTGGTCGATGGGCTGGTTCATCTTCTCCGAAGTGATGTTCTTCGGCGCTTTCTTTGGCGCGCTGTACTACGCACGTTCGATTACCATGCCTTGGCTGGCTGACCTGGACCACAAGCTGATCTGGCCTGATTTCGCCGCCAACTGGAATGGCAACGTCGGCCCTGCCGGTACCGTGGACAACTACACCCCAATGGGTCCGTTCCCGATCCCGACCATCAACACTGCGCTGCTGCTGGCTTCGGGCATGACCCTGACCATCTCCCACCACGCCCTGCAAGCGTCGAACCGCTCCAAGGCGATCTTCTGGCTGGCTGCTACCGTGCTGCTGGGCGCAACCTTCATGGGCTTCCAGGCTTATGAATACATGCACGCTTACAGCGAACTGAACCTGAAGCTGACCTCGGGCATCTACGGTTCCACCTTCTTCATGCTGACCGGCTTCCATGGCTTCCACGTGACCATGGGCGCGATCATGCTGTCCGTCGTGCTGTACCGCCTGATTCGCGGCGACATGAGCGCCGAACACCACTTCGCCTTCGAAGGCGCAGCCTGGTACTGGCACTTCGTTGACGTGGTCTGGCTCGGCCTGTATGTGGTCGTGTACTGGATGTAAGACACGGGTATAATCTACCCGCCAAAAAAAGCCGCATCTGCACAGAGCGCGACCTAGGGCGCGTTCTGGCTGATGCGGCTTTTTTGCATCTGGCGCGAAATTACCTGATGCCGGTCGGTTTAATATAGCCGAGCTTCGCCAGCACCAGGATGGTGACGAACAGCGCGATCGAGAAGCCGACGCGCAGGGCAAAGGCGCGCACCATCTTCGGATTGGCCGACTTGCTGCGCATCATGCTGATGAAGGCCGATGCCAGGCTGCCGATGATCAGCACGAAGGCGACGGCGACGAAGTATTTCATGGTATTTAGGCGGTTTCTGAGGAACAGTTATTGTATGGCATTCCGCTTCCGGTTGATCCCTTTCCTGGCCACGGTAGTGCTGGTGGCGATCGGCGTTTCCGCCGGCCGCTGGCAGGATGGCCGCGCCGCCCAGAAGCTGGCGCTCGAAGCGCGCCTGGCGGCCGGCAATGCCGCCGCTCCGCTGGTGCTTGGCGCCGCGCCAGTCGTTGCTGCCGATGCCGAATTCCGCCGCGTGCGGCTGCAGGGCGAGTGGGTGGCCGGCTGGCCGGTCTACCTCGACAATCGCCCCCATGCCGGCAAGCCTGGCTTCTACCTCCTGATGCCTTTGCGCCTGGCCGGCAGCGACATGCACGTCCTGGTGGCGCGCGGCTGGCTGCCGCGCGATATGGCTGACCGCAGCAAGCTGCCGTCCTACGCCACGCCGGCGGGCCAGGTGACGGTCGAGGGCATTGCGCGGCTCGCGCCGGGCCATGTGATGCAGCTGGGGCCAGCGCCCCAGCTGGCGCCGGGCGCCATCGTGCAGAATGCGGATGCGGCAGCGCTGGCGGCGGCGACGGGCTGGAAATTCCAGCCTTTGGTCGTCGAGCAGACGACAGCGGATGCGGCAGCCGCGCCGGCCGGCGCCGAAGCACTGGTGCGCGACTGGCCGGCCCTGGCCATGGGCGCCGACAAGCATAAGGCTTACGCCTTCCAGTGGTACGCACTGGCGGCAATGGCAGTACTTTTCTTTGTATTCACCGGATTGAGAAAAAGTGGAAAACGTTAAACAAGACGAGAACCAGCGCCGCCGTGGCCGCTGGAGCATGTTCGCGGTGCTGCTGGTCTGCGCGGCACCGATCCTTGCCTCCTACATCACGTATTTCTTCATCAAGCCGGAAGGCCGCACCAATTACGGCGACCTGCTCGACCCGCGCATGCATCCGATTCCGGCCATGACCAGCACCACCGTCGACGGCAGGCCGCAAACGCTGCAAGACTTCAAGGGCAAATGGCTGATGGTCAAAGTGGGCGGTTCTGCCTGCGACCAGAAGTGCCAGGATATGCTGTTCATGATGCGCCAGCTGCGCACCATGCAGGGCAAGGAAGCCGACCGCATCGAGCGCGTGTGGCTGATTACCGATAACGAGCCGCTGGAAACCTTCATGCTGCGCGTGAACGACGGCACCCGGTTCCTGCGCGCGCCGGCGGACGTGGTGGCCAAGTGGCTGCCGCTGGAAAAGGGCGGCAAGGTGGAAGAGCATATCTTCCTGATCGACCCGATGGGCCACCTGATGATGCGCTTCCCGAAAGACGCGGATCCGGCCAAGGTGAAGAAGGACCTGGCCAAGGTGCTCAAGGCTTCGGCCATCGGTTAAGGCGCACGCAATGGACCACAACTCCTTTGCCCACATGGCGATTACGGCGCTGCTGGTAGCGTCGCTGCCGCTGTCGGTCGTCTGGATTTCCAAGGACACCAACAAGTACCGCAAGCTGGTGTGGATCGCGGTCTTCCTGACATTCGACCTGATCGTGTTCGGCGCCTTCACGCGCCTGACCGACTCCGGCCTGGGCTGTCCGGACTGGCCGGGCTGCTACGGCGAAGCCAATCCTTTCATCGCACATGAACAGATCCGCGCCGCCGAATCGCTGATGCCGACCGGCCCCGTCACCATGATGAAGGCCTGGATCGAGATGATCCACCGCTACCTGGCCATGGGCATTGGCGTGCTGATCGTTGCCATGATGGGCGTGGCCTGGTGGCGCTCGACGGGCAGGGGCCGCGCCGGCGCCGGCGCCGGCATGGCGCGCCGCATTCCGCCGGGCTATCCGACCTTCCTGTTCTTCTTCATCCTGCTGCAAGGCGCTTTTGGCGCCTGGACCGTGACGCAGAAGCTGCAGCCGATCTTCGTCACCGGCCACCTGGTGCTGGGCATGTCCCTGCTTGCGCTGCTGGCCTGGTTCGGCGGCCGCGAAGACCAGCTGCATGCACCGCTGCCGCGCGCCGCAGGCTCGCAGATGGCGCGCCTGGGCCGCATCCGCCTGCTGGCGGCGCTGTCCGGCGTGGTGCTGCTGGCGCAACTGGCACTGGGCGCCTGGGTCAGCTCGAACTACGCGACGCTGGCCTGCACGGAATTCCCGACCTGTGGCGGCGCCTGGGTGCCGCCCATGGACTTCGAGCATGGTTTCCACCTATGGCGCGAGCTGGGCAAGACCGCAGCCGGCCATTATTTGCCGTTTGAGGCACTGACGGCGATCCACTGGGTGCACCGCAACTTTGCCGCGGTGGTGGTGCTGGTGCTGGGCGTGACCGCCTGGCAGGCATGGCGCGTCGACGGCCTGGGCAAACATGCGCGCTGGCTGGCGGCGGTGCTGGTGTTGCAGGCTTTTACAGGCGTGGCGACCATCTATTTCAACTTCCCGTTGGCCATTGCGGTGGTCCATAACGCGGGAGCGGCGGCCCTGGTGCTGTTGCTGACCATGATAAACTACAGGGCTAAGTACCTGGCTGCCCCCGCCTACCAATAACAATGAAATCCTCCACCTCCCGCATGGCCCAGTACTGGGCCCTGACCAAGCCGCGCGTGACGCAGCTGGCCGTGTTTTGCGCCGTGATCGGCATGTTCCTGGCCAGCGACGGCATGCCTGACTGGCGCGTGGTGATCGCAGCGACGGCCGGCATCTGGCTGCTGTCAGGCGCGGCGTTTGCGGTCAACTGCCTGGCCGAGCGCGAAATCGATGCCCGCATGGCGCGTACCGCGCGCCGCCCGATGGCGATGGGCGACATCACCGTGCCGCAGACCGTGGTGTTTGCCGCCGTGATCGGCGGCGCCGGCATGTGGATCCTGCACCAGCTGGTCAACCCGCTGACGATGTGGCTGACCTTCGTTACCTTCGTCGGCTATGCGGTGATCTACACCATGATCCTGAAGCCGGCCACGCCGCAGAACATCGTGATCGGCGGCCTGTCCGGCGCGATGCCGCCGGCCCTGGGATGGGCGGCCATCGCCAACGACGTGCCGATGCAAGCCTGGCTGCTGGTGCTGATCATCTTCGTCTGGACCCCGCCTCACTTCTGGGCGCTGGCCATGTACCGCAAGGCCGACTACGAACGTTCCGGCCTGCCGATGCTGCCGGTCACCCACGGCATGGGCTTTACCGCCTTCCACGTCTGGCTGTATTCGATCATCCTGGCTGCGACCACGCTGCTGCCGTTTGCCGTGAAAATGAGCGGCCTGATTTACCTCTTCAGCGCGATCGCGCTGAACGCGGTATTCTTGTACTACGGCTGGCGCATCTACAAGCATTACAGCGATATCGTTGCGCGCAAGGCTTTCACCTGGTCCATCATCTACCTGTCGCTGCTGTTCGCGGCGCTGCTGGTCGACCACTACTTCAAGTTCTGAGTCTTATGAAAAAACTGTTCGCGGCGCTGTTCATGCTGCTCGCCTTCGCTACCCTCAGCGCCTGCGGCGACAAGCAGCTCAAGTTTGAAAACACCGACCTGACCGGCCTCGATTACGGCAAGGGCTTCTCGCTGAACGACCATACCGGCAAGCCGGTGACGCTGGAGTCCTACAAGGGCAAGGTGGTGGTGCTGTTCTTCGGCTTTACCCACTGTCCGGACGTGTGCCCGACCACCATGGCTGAAATGTCGGCCGTGATGAAGGAGCTGGGCCCGGATGCCGACAAGGTGCAGGTGCTGTTCGCCACCCTCGATCCTGAGCGCGACACCAAGGAGCTGCTGTCGCAATACGTGCCGGGCTTCGACTCGCGCTTTGTGGGCCTGTACGGCACCCCTGAGCAGGTGGCCGCCACCGCCAAGGAGTTCAAGGTGTTCTACCGGAAGGTGCCGGGCAAGACGCCTGACAGCTACACCATCGATCATACGGCCGGCAGCTATGTGTTCGACAAGAACGGCAAGCTGCGCCTGTTCCTGCGCCACGGCGGCGGGCCGGCGCCCATCGTGCACGACCTGAAGCTTCTCGTCGCCAACTGATTCCTGCTAAGCTAAGGGCATGGAACAACGATTTCAGCCCTATAGCCGCCTGGCAGCCATTGTCTTCCTCGTCATTGGTTGCCTGTATGTCCTGCGCCCCTTCCTGGCCGGCATCCTGTTTGCCGCCGCCATTGCCATTTCCTCCTGGCCCCTTTACCAGCGCCTGCTGGCGCGCCTGCAAGGCCGCCGCAACCTGGCCGCGGCAGTAATGACGGTGTCGCTGGTGCTGATCATCGTATTGCCGCTGACGCTGGTGACCTGGAACATCGCCGACAGCGTGACCCATTTCTACCGCGGTGCCCGCGCTGCACTCGATGCCGGCGGCTTCGAGCCGCCGGCCTGGCTGCGCCAGTTGCCGGTTGTGGGCGAGGCAGTCGACTCCTACTTGCGGCAGATCCTGAGCAGCAAGGAAGAACTGCTGGCGGTCGCCAAGAAATACGTCGAACCGGCTCGCAATATCTTGCTGAATAGCGGCATCGTGCTTGGCGCCGGCGTGGCGCAAGTCAGCCTGGCCGCCTTTGTCTCCTTTTTCCTGTATCGCGACGGCCATAACATCGTGACGGCGCTGGAAGTGGGCATGGACAAGATCATGGGCGAACATGCGGTCGAAGTGGCGGAAACCGTCAGCCGCACCGTTACTGGCGTGATGTACGGCATGCTTGGTACCGCGCTGGCGCAAGCAGCCGTGGCGGCGGTGGGCTTCCTGATTGCCGGCGTTCCGGCAGTGGCCCTGCTGTCGGTAGCCACCTTCATCTTCTCGCTGGTGCCGGTGGGGCCGCCGCTGATCTGGGGCGGCGCCTCGATTTGGCTGTTTTCGCAGGGGATGACCGGCTGGGGCATCTTCATGCTTGTCTACGGCACGGTCGTCATCAGTGGCGTGGATAACGTGGTCAAGCCGATCCTGATCTCGCGCGGATCCAGCCTGCCTTTCGCGCTGGTGCTGCTTGGGGTGATGGGGGGCGTGCTGGCCTTCGGCTTCGTCGGCCTGTTCATCGGGCCGACCCTGCTGGCCGTGGCGCTAGGCCTGCTCAGGAACTGGACCAAGGTCAAGCCGGTCGTTTAGCAGGTACTTCACAAGGAGGGTGCTATGAAGGGCGTAGTATTCACCGAATTCATGGAGTTGGTCGAGAGCCGTATGGGACTCGACATGCTGGACCGGATCATTACCGAGGCAAGGCTTCCCAACGATGGCGCCTACACTTCAGTCGGCACCTACGACCATGCGGAGCTGGTGCGCCTGGTGCAGGCGCTCTCCAATGCCAGCGGCATTGGCGTGCCTCAGCTGATCCATTTGTTCGGCGAACACCTGTTCCAGCGCTTCAGCCTTGGCTACCCGGCTTTGTTTGCAGACAGCCATACCAGTTTTGATTTCCTGTCCCGCATAGACGATGTGATCCACGTCGAAGTACGCAAGCTGTACCCCGATGCCGAGCTGCCGTCGCTGCCTTGCGAACGCCCAGACGCTGACCGGCTGGTGATGAACTACAGCTCCCCGCGCGGCTTTGGCGACCTGGCCGAAGGCCTGATTGCAGGCTGCATCAAGCACTTCGGCGAAAACATCGCGGTAACGCGGACCGACTTGCCGAAGGACGGCATACTGCACCGAGTGCGTTTTGAACTGGTCAGGCAGGCGGGCTAGCGCACCAGCATGGCCAGTGCCCTTTCGGGACTGGTATGCCGTTCCATGATGGTTTTGATGGTGCCGTCTTCGCGCATGGCCCGCAGCGCCTGCTCGAGCTTGCTGGCCGAGGTGTCGGCAACCAGGCGGGAAATCACCAGCGATCCTTGCACGTTCTCGCGTGGCACCATGTCCAGTACACGGAACTGGCCTCGCAACTGGGCGTCACGGTGCAGGGCATCGACATTGCTGCTTAACTGGAGAATGGCGTGCACGCGGCCAAACTGGAACAGCCGCAGCAGCGTGGTGTAGTCGGGCGTCTCGTACACGCGGCCCTGCTTGCGCAGCCGGTCCAGCCAGGCGTCGTAAGTGGTGCCATGCCGGAAGCCTTTGATCACAGCTACTTTCAGCTCCGGCCTCGCGGCGAATTGTTCGAGCGTGGTGGCATGCCGCGCCGCCTCGTTGCGCACCAGGAGCATATTGCGCGACTGCAGGTAGGGCGTGAAGCGCGCAAAGCCTTCTCGCTCGGGCGTGGAAATCCCGGACATGGTCATGTCCAGCGTGCCTTCTTTCAGCATGGTCCAGATGCGGATGCGCGAGTCGCGCGTCATGCGCAGCTCGCAGCCGGTGCGGCGTGCCAGTTCATCGACGATGTCCTTGTCGATGCCGGCCCATTGCTCGCCGCTGCGGTAATACAACGCGCCGTGCTCGTACATGGCGACGGTGTAGGGGCCGCAAGGCGCTGCTGCGGCGCTGCCGGCAAGGCAGGCTGCAACGGCAAGCAGGATACTGCGCGGATGCATATCAATCCTGTTCGTCGGAATCCGGTGGCAGGTTGCGCGGGATTACCTTTACCAACAGTATACGCGGGCCATTCATCTTTTTCACGACCAGGTCGAAGGCGTCGAATTCGACGCGCTGGCCCTGTTTCGGGATGTCGCCGAGCTTGAGCATGATCAGGCCACCGACCGATTCCACTTCGCCCAGGCCCATTTCTTCGTTTTCGATGTCGACGCCGAGGATGCGTTCCAGCGAGAAGATCGGCAGGCTGGCCTTGCCGATGAGCGAACCGTCCGGCTGCTTGAGCCAGTCGTTTTCGTTGAGGCGGAATTCGTCGTGGATTTCGCCGACCATGGCGCCCAGCAGGTTGTCCAGCGTGAGGAAGCCGACCGGGCGCTTGCCTTTTTCGCCAATCAGGGCAAAGTGCGGCGCGCCGTCCTTGAAGCGGCGGAACAGTTCCAGCGCCGGTGTGCGGGCGGAGATGGTTTCGACAGGGCGCAGGAAGCCGGACAGGTTTTTCAGCTCCTTGCGCGACTGCAGGGCAAAGAACAGGTCCTTCAAGTGCACCACGCCCAGCACGGTGTCGCCTTCTTCATCGAAGTAGGGGTAGCGGCTGAAGCGGTTGCGCACCACGGTGTCGAGGTTTTCGTCGATCGAACGGTCGGCGTGCAGCGCGATCACTTCATTGATCGGGCGCATCAGGTCAGCCACGCGCAGTTGCGAGAAGTCCAGCGAGTTGGCCAGGATGTTGCGTTCGTCCTTGTTGAAGGATTCGCCAGGCTGGCTGGTACGCAGGATCAGCTTCAGTTCTTCGGTCGAATAATGCGATTCGTGGCCGCCGGCGTTGCCCAGGCCGGCCAGGCGCAGCACCGCGTTGGCGCTCTGGTTCAGCAGCCAGATGGCCGGGTACATGGTCCAGTAGAAGGCGTACAGCGGGATGGCGCTCCACAGCGCGACCGCTTCGGGAATACGGATGGCCAGCGACTTCGGCGCCAGCTCGCCCACAACAATGTGCAGGAAGGAGATGGTGACGAAGGCGAAGACGAAGGAAATGCCGTGCACGATTTCCGGCGAGGTGATGCCGATGAAGGTGAGCAGGGGTTCCAGCAGGCGGGCAAAGGCAGGTTCACCGATCCAGCCCAGGCCAAGCGAGGCGAGCGTGATACCCAGTTGGCAGGCGGACAGGTAGGCATCAAGCTGGCCGTGGACCTTGGCAAGGATGCGGCCGCGCAGGCCCTGGGTCTTTTCGATGGCACGCACGCGGGTGCGGCGCAGGGTGACGATGCTGAATTCGGCGGCGACGTAGAAGCCGTTCAGTGCTACGAGGAAGAGAGCGAAAATTACTAGTAAAAGGTTGTCCATAAGCGCCCTAAGGCGGAGAGTCGAAAACCTCTATCTTATCCGACCCGGGGCCCACCTCGCGCAAAACTGATAATTTCTTGAAAGAAAGCTATGGCTGCGGGGCGAGTCCGCTGGCCTTGCAGATGGCGACCAGGCGCAGGGCGAGTTCGGTGTCGCTGGCGGCGCTCTCGCGCTGGATGGCGAACAGCGCGCGCTGCGCTTGCAGTGCCGGGAGTTCGTCGCTCAGGCCGCGGCGCGCACGCGTCGTGGCCAGGTCCAGGGTTGCGCGGGCGCTGGCTTCACGGGCGGTGAGCGCTTGCTGGCGCTGGCGCGCGGCGGCGTAGGCGGAGAGCGCGTCGTCCATTTCGTGCCAGGCCTTGAGGACGGTTTTCTGGAAATTGATGGCCGCCTCCTGTTCTTCCAGCTTGCGCAGTTCGACCGTCGCGCGGCGGCGGCCATTGTCGAAAATCGGCAGTTGCAGGCTCGGGCCGAGCGACCATTGGCGGCTGCCCCAGTCGCCGAACTTGCCGGTGTCGAGCGATTCGAAGCCGAGCGACAGGCCAAGCGTGATGCGCGGGTACAGGTCGGCCACCGCTACGCCGATCCTGGCCGTGGCTGCCTGCAGGTGGGCCTCCGCTGCCTGGATGTCAGGCCGGTGCCGCATCACTTCGCCCGGCACGCCCAGCGCCAGGTCAGGCGCACTTGGCGGCGCCGCGTCTTGTTGCGCCGCCAGATGCTCTTGCAATGCGCCGGGTGGCTTCGCCAGCAGCATTGTCAGCCTGTTGCTGGCGGCGGCTTCCTGCTCGAGCAGTGCCGGCATGCGGCTTTCGAGTTCCGCGAACGCTGCCCGCTGCTGCTCGACTTCGAGGCCGCTGGCAAGCCCGCCGCGCTGGCGTGCCGCCACCAGCGCCGTCATGTCGCGCGCTGTGGCCAGGTCGGCCTGCAGCAGTTCCTGCTGGCGCTGGGCCGAGCGCAGCTCGTAATAATTGCGCGCCACCTCGAGTTGCACCGCCAGTTGCACGTCCCGAAGGAGCGAGCTGGCCTCCGCCATTCCTGCATCCGCTGCCTGCACGCTGCGGCGCACGCGGCCCCACAGGTCCAGCTCCCAGGCTGCATCAAATCCGGCCTGGTACAGCGTGAATGGATCGCTGAGCTTTTCGATCAGCGCATCGCGATTGGCTGGTGCAATCGCATCGACCATGCGTGTCCCGGTGCCCGATTCCGACTGCTGCTGGCGCGTGGCGCCGGCATGGGCGGTGAGCTGTGGTCCCTGGGCACCGGCAGCCACGTTGCGGGCCGTCCTGCTCTGTGCGAACCGCAGGGCGGCCGACTGCACATCGAGGCTGGCCGCCAGCGCCTGCTTCTGCAATTGGCTCAATACGGGATCGCCAAAGCGGGCAAACGATTGCGATGTGCCGGCTGCCAGCCCGGTCTCGCGCAAGGCCGACGAGCCGCCATGCCATTCGCCGTACGTGGCGGGCGCCTGCACGACCGGTTCGTGGTAGTCCGGGCCGGCCGCGCAAGCGGCCAGCGACAGGCAAAGCAGTGAGGTGGCGAGCTGTTTCATGATGTTTCCAGTTCAGGCAAGGCGGTGGCGGAACAGCCATGCCGCCAGGGGGAGCGTGATGAGGGCAATCAGGGCAAGCGGCACCATGTTCGGCCACAGCGTGCCCAAACCCACGCCTTCGAGATAAACCCGCTGCACCATGTCGATGGCGAAGCGCAGCGGATTCGCCATGGTCACGGCCTGCAGCAATTCCGGCATGTTTCGCACGGGCGTGGTGAGTCCGGATAGCAGCATCATCGGCATCACCAGCACGAAGGTGTACAGCATGGCCTGCTGCATGTTCAGCGATACGGCCGATATCGACAGGCCGATGCCAACGCTGGCAACAGTGAACAGCAGCAGGCCGGCGTAGATGGAGAACAGTGATCCCGCCATCGGTACGCCGAACCACAGCCGCGTGACCAGCAGGATCAGGGTGGACTGCACCAGCCCGATCATGACGGGTGGCAGGGCCTTGCCGATCATGATGTCGATTGGGGTCAGCGGAGTGACAAGCAACTGGTCGAAGGTGCCTTGTTCGCGCTCGCGTGCCACCGAGAGAGCGGTCAGCAGCAGGGTTTGCAGCATGCTCAGGGCTGCGATCATGCCAGGCATCAGGTACCAGCGGGTTTCCAGGTTCGGGTTGAACCAGGCGCGCGATTCGACGCGCAATAGGGGCTGCGCGCCGCCGTGCTTCTCGCGCCACTGGCGATTGAAGTCAGCTACTACAGCGCCGACATAGGCTGCGGCCGATCCGGCCGTGTTGGAATTGCGCCCATCCAGCACGATCTGCAGGGGCGCTGCCTCGCCCGCATACAGGCGGCGTTCGAAGTCGACGGGAATGCTGATGGCCAGCAGGGCTTTTTCGCTGTCGATTGCGTCACGCAGCGCTTCCTGCGTTTCGAAGTTTAGTTTGCGACGGAAGGTGCCGCTGGCGTCCAGCTTGGCCAGCAATTCGGCGGAAGCGGCGCTGTGGCTCGCGTCATTCAGCGCGTAGGGCACATACGTCAGGTCGTAGGTCGCGGCATAGCCAAACAGCAGGCTTTGCACGATAGCCGGCACCACCAGGATGAAGCGGCTCTTCGGATCCTTGAGCACCGCCAGGAATTCCTTGCGAACGATGACGGCAATGCGGCGGAGGAAATTGATCATGTCAGCCTCAGTCCAGTCGTTTGCGGGTAACCGCGCGTGCGATGCCCAGTAGCAGCACTGCGTAGGCGGCAAGGATGGCGCAGTTGCGCAGTATCAGCGGCCAGACGTTCCCGGCCAGGAATAGCGTCTTTACCAGCTCCATGAAGTAGGTGGCGGGCAGGATGCGGCCGACGACTTGTACCGCTACCGGCACGTTGCGCAGGTCGAACAGGAAGCCGGACAGCATCAGCGAAGGCATGAAGCTGCTGACCAGGGCGAGCTGGCTGGCGAGGAACTGGTTCTTGGTCGCGGAAGAAATGAGCAAGCCCATGCCGACTGCCACCACCAGGTAGAGCATGGAGGCGACGATAATGACCAGCAGCGATCCTTGCATCGGAACCTTGAACAGGAAGCGTGCCGCTGCCAGGCACAGGAAGAGGCCCATCATGCCGACGCAGAAGTAGGGGATGACTTTGGCCAGCAGGATTTCGACGGGCCGCACCGGCGTGACGAAAAGCGCTTCCAGCGTGCCGCGCTCCCACTCGCGCGCCATCACCAAGGCGGTGAGGAACGCGCCAACCAGGGTCATGATCAGCACAATCAGGCCCGGGACCAGGTACCAGGTGCTGGTGTTGGCGCTGTTGTACCACATGCGTTGTTCGATCCGCACCGCGCCGTTGGCGGGGAGTGATTCTGGGCGGGCTGCGCTGCCCAGGCGTTCGGCGCGGCGTGCGTTCCATTGCTGCAGTGCGCCGCTGGCGTAGTTCAGGATGATGTTGGCGCGGTTAGCTTCCGCGCCATGCACGATGATTTGCACGGCGCCCCCGCCTGCGGCGATGTCGCGTGTGAACGTGGAAGGGATGCGGACGATGGCGTCTACACGGCGCTCGCGCATCAGGTCTTCGGCGTCGTGCATCGAGGCCACCGGCAGCGGAGCGAAGGTCGGCGACAGGCTGAGACCTGCTACGGCTTCCTGCGCGGTAGGCGAGCTGTCTTCCATCACGATGGCGATGGGGGCGTTCTTGACATCCAGCGAAAGGCCATAGCCGAAGATCAGGATCAGCACGATCGGCAGGGCAATGCCGATGGCCATATTCGAGGCGTCGCGCAGGAGTTGGCGGAACTCTTTGCGTACCAGCGCGGCGAGGCGGTAGCGGAAGCCGCTGTTCATTGGCCGACTCCATTGCGGTTCTTTTCGACGATGGCGATGAAAGCGTCTTCCATGTTGCCGACGTCGCCTGCCTGTGTGCGGACTTCTCGCGGCGTGCCGATGGCGAGTACTTTCCCGGCATCCTGGATGACGATGCGGTCGCAGTACTCGGCTTCTTCCATGAAGTGCGTTGTCACCACGATGGTGACGCCTTGTTGCGACAATGCTGTGATGCGGCGCCAGAACTCGCGCCGTGCCAGCGGGTCGGCGCCGCTGGTGGGTTCGTCAAGGAACAGTACTTCGGGCTCGTGCAGCAGGCCGGTTGCCATGGCGAGGCGCTGCTTGAATCCACCCGGCAGTTGGCCGCTCGGCGTATCTTCCTGTCCGCTTAACTGGAATTCATCCAGCACCTGGCTGGTGCGCTGCTTCAGGAGCTTGCCGTACAGGCCGTAGGCGCCGCCGAAGAAGTCGAGGTTTTCCTGCACGGTCAGGTTGGCGTACAGGGCGAATTTTTGCGCCACGTAGCCGACTTTGGCGCGGGCTTGCGCGCGGGCGTGGCGCAGGTTGACGCCTGCGACTTGGAGGAAGCCGGAGCTTGCCGGAAGAAGGCCGCACAGCATGCGGAAGGTGGTGGTCTTGCCGGCGCCATTAGGGCCCAGCAAGCCGAAGATCTCGCCGCGCGCAACGCTGAAGCTGGTGCTAGCCACGGCCGTGAAGTCGCCAAACTTCCGCACCAGGTCACGCACTTCAATTATCGTCTCTTTGCTCGCTGCCGCCTCGGCACGCGAGCCGGCCACGATATCCCTCGCCGCCGTTGCCACGGCGGGGGTGACGGGCGAGGGTGGAGCGGCGCGCAGCAGCATCATGAATCCATCTTCCAGCCGCGCAGGCACAGGCTTGACTGGCAAGCCATCAAGCAGTTGCGCAACTGCGCCATCCGAAGCATCCGCCCGCCGGATAAACCGCACCTGCCCACCCTCCGGCACCGCATCCACCACGACCTCCCGCGCATCGATCAACCGTGCCTGCAAGGCCCGTGCCGATTCGCCCTCCCGTGGCATGGCAGTGAAGCTCAAGCCGTCCGCACGAGCACGCAATTCATCAGGCGCCCCTGACGCCAGCAAGCGCCCCTCATGCATGACAAACACCTGCGCACAGCGCTCCGCCTCATCCATGTACGAAGTACTGACGATCACCGACAGCCGCTCCTCGTCGACCAGCTGCTGCACAATCTGCCACAGCTCGCGCCGCGACAAAGGATCGACACCAACAGTCGGTTCGTCAAGCAGCAGCAACTCCGGCAAGCGCACCAGCGTGCAAGCCAGCCCAAGTTTCTGCTTCATGCCGCCCGAAAGCTTGCCGGCCGGCCGTGAAGTGAACCGCGCAAGGTCGGTCATGTGCAGAAGCCGTGCGAAACGTTCGCGCCGCACGTCCGCCGGCACGCCATGCAAGTCTGCATACAGGTCCATGTTCTCCTGCACGCTCAAGTCCTCATACAAGCCAAAGCGCTGCGGCATGTAACTGATACGGTCCTGCACCTCCTGCGGACGCGCTGCGACGTCAATGCCAAGCACCGCCAAGCTGCCTCCGCTGGGCGCCAGCAAGCCGGCCGCCATGCGCAGCAAGGTAGTCTTACCCGCACCATCTGGCCCGACCAGCGCAGTCAATACACCTGGAGCCATCTCCAGCGATACCTCGCGTACCGCCTCTACCGGCTCCGGAGTTCCCTTGACGTCAAAGTGGCGGGACAGCTTGCGTCCGCTGAGGACTGGAGAATCCACGATCAGTGCCCGAGCGCGATCCGCACGGTTGCCGGCATGCCCATGCGCAGGACGTCGGCCTTATCCTCGGCCAGCACGCGCACCTCATACACCAGTGCAGTGCGCAGTTCCTCGGTCTGCACGGTTTTCGGCGTGAACTCGGCCACGGAAGAAATGTAGCCAACCTTTCCCGCCAGCGCTTTGCCAGGCAGGCTGTCGATCGAAATGCTTGCAGCCGTTCCTGGCTTGATATACCCCAGGTCAGCCTCGCGCACATAGGTGCGAACCCACTTCGGATCGGCAATCGCCAGCGTATAGACAGGGCGCTGTGGCGAAGCCATGTCGCCAGCTTCCATCAGCCGCGCACGCACTACAGCGTTGACGGGAGACTTCAAAGAAGCTTCGCCAAGCTGGTATTGCAGCAGCGCGATCGCCGCATTGGCCGCATCGAGTTGCGCCTGTGCCTGTGCGATATCTTCGCGGCGCGGGCCATGCTGGGCCAGCTCCTGCCCCTGGCGCGCCTTTTCCAATGCCGCCTGGGCTGACTTGGCACGAGCACGCGCGGCATCGACGTCCTGCTGGCTGACGGCGCGGCCGTTGCTGTCCTGCTGCACGGCCAGTACCCGTTCCAGTTGCTGGCGTGCGAGTTCGGCCTCGGCCTGCGCGGCGCTGGTACCGGCGCGCGCCTGCGCCAGTTCTTCCGCCCGCGTCCCGGCCTTGAGGCGCGCCAGCACCTGCTGCTGGGCGCTTGCCTGCGCTTCCGCTTCTGCCAAACGCAAACGCAAGCTGCGCGTATCGAGTTCCGCCAGGACCTGGCCGGCCTGCACTTTCTGGCCTTCCTCTGCCAGCACGCGCGCCACCCGCTCGCTGGCAGGGAAGGCGAGTGCCACCTGCCGCAGGTCGACATTCCCGTACAGGACCAGCTCCTTGTCGTTCGGCGCCGGACGGTTCCAGTACCAGGCGCCAGCCGCAACGGCCGCCGCAGCGAGTATGGCAATTCCAACAAGCTTCTTGTTCATGGCAGAACCTCCTGCGGAAATTCTACATCAAATTCAAATTTGGATTTGAAATAGTTTTCGACGTAAAATGCGAGCCATGCAAAAAAAGACCGCAACCCGTGCCAGCCGCCAGGACGGCGACGCAACCCGCCAGGCCCTGTTGGACGTGGCAGGGCAAGTGTTCGCGGAGCGCGGTTTTGCCGACGCCACCAGCAAGGAAATCTGCGCCCGCGCCGGCACCAATATCGCTGCCGTCAATTATCACTTCGGCAGCCGCGGCGCGCTATACGAGGCCGTGCTGGTGGAAGCACACCACCATTTGCTCAAGCTTGAGGAAATGCAGGAAATCTCGTCGCGCGACATGCCGCCGCGCGACAAGCTGCGCGTGATCTTGCGCGGCATCGTGCTGCGCGCCACCGGGCCGCAGGCCCACTGGGGCGCCCGCGTTGTGATTCGAGAATTGATGTCGCCTACCGAGCACGCGCCGGTGCTGGTGCATAAGGCGATCGCACCGAAAGCGATGGTCATGCTCGGCCTTGTGTGCGAAATCCTCGGCCTGCCGCCCAGCACGCCCGGCCTGCAGCGCGCGCTGTTCCTTTTGATGTCGCCCTGCCTGGCGCTCCTGGTCGCCCCGCGCGACATGCGCACCAGGCTATTCCCCGCGCTGGGCGACGATGCCGAAGGCCTGGTCGACGATATGATGACTTACGCTGGCGCCGGCCTTGACGCTATCGCTGCGAAATATTCAGCATCGCCTCGACCACAGGGTGGCTGATGCGGCGTTCGCTGGAAATCGCATAGAACTGTTCCTGCAGTTCGGAAGCCGGCCCCACGGGCACGGCGCCAAACTGCTCCAGCATGTCGTCCGCCAGCGCCGCCGGCGCAAAGAACAGTCCCATGCCACTGCGGCCGAAAGTATTCAGCATCGCGCTGTCTTCGAATTCCCCTACTACGTCCGGCCGCACGCCCTGTTCCAGCAGCCATGCGTCGATGCGGCCGCGCAGGGCGGTATTCCGGGTTGGCAGAAGGATCGGTGCGCCGTTCAGGCTATCCGGGAAGTCCTTGCCGTATTTGCGCGCCAGGGCGCGGACGCCAAACAACTGCATTTCGCTTTCACCGAGCAGGTGGCTGAATACCCTTAGCGAGGCGCTGGCGCGCACCGGGCGGTCGGTCAGCACCACGTCCAGCTTGTGCAGCGCCAGTTCTGCCAGCAGGACGTCGAATTCGCCCTCGGTGCAGACCAGGCGCACCGCCGTATCCGGCGGCAGCGCCGCCTGCAGGTAGTGCGCCGCGATCAGCTTCGGCATGGAGTCTGAAATGCCGACCGTCAGCCGGATCTTGCCGGCATCCACCTCCTCCAGCGCTTCCTGCATGCGGTCCCCGAGCTGGAAAATCTGCTCGGCATAGGTCAGCGCTACCCGGCCCGCTTCGGTCGGCACCAGGCGGCGCCCCTGCTGGGTGAGCAGCGACTTGCCGATTGATTGCTCCAGTGCGGCGATTTGCGTGCTGACCGTCTGGATGGCCAGTCCGAGCCGGTCGGCTGCCCGGGTCACGCTGCCTTCGGCAGCAACCATGCGGAAGAAGTAGAGGTGGCGGAAGTTCAGGCCCGTGGTTTTCATGGTTCGGTTTTTGCGAAGTAATACTTCGATTATCTTCTATTTTTAAAAAGGCGTCCCGCCCTTAGACTGGCCAGACTTATCAACGAGGAGGGTCAACCGATGAAGCACTTCAGGATTTCATTCCTGGTCTCCTTCATCTGTCTTGCTGTGGCAGGCTGGTGGGGGTACCAACAAACTGGCGTCAGTGGCGCCCTGGCGGCCCTGTGGATCGCCTTTATTCTGAGCGTGATGGAAGTCTCGCTCTCCTTCGACAACGCAGTTGTGAATGCCTCCGTCCTGAAAAACTGGGACGAATTCTGGCAAAAGCTGTTCCTTGGTGTCGGCATCATCATCGCGGTATTCGGCATGCGCCTGGTATTCCCGCTGGTGATCGTTGCAGTAGCAGCAGACCTCAGCATCCCCGATGTGTGGACGCTGGCGCTGAACGACCCGAAAGCCTTCTCGACTCACCTGACCAACCACCACGCTGAGGTGGCGGCATTCGGCGGCATGTTCCTGCTGATGGTGTTCCTGAACTTCATCTTCGACCATGAAAAGCAGATGCACTGGCTGGGCAATGTGGAACGCAAGCTGGGCGCGCTGGGCAAGGTGTCTTCGATTGCCATCATGATTTCGATGGGCGTGCTGCTGGGGAGCCTCGGCATCGTCGAAGAATCGCAGAAGTTCATCGTTCTGGTGGCCGGCATGTGGGGCCTGCTGACCTACGTTGGCGTTGATGCGCTGTCGACCTGGATGGAAAAGGGCGAAGAAGGCGGTGTGAATGCCGGTGAGCTGGTCAAGCGCGGCGGCGTGGGTGGCTTCCTCTACCTGGAAGTGCTGGATGCGTCGTTCTCCTTCGACGGCGTGATTGGCGCGTTTGCGATCACCAGCGACGTCGTGATCATCATGCTGGGCCTGGCCATTGGCGCTATGTTCGTGCGCTCGATGACGGTCTACCTGGTGCACAAAGGCACGCTCGAAGAGTATGTCTACCTGGAGCACGGCGCGCACTACGCGATCGGCATCCTGGCTGTGATCATGTTGGCCAGCATGAAGTTCCATATTCCGGAAGTGATTACCGGCCTGATTGGCGTGGCATTTATCGTGGCATCGCTGTGGTCTTCGATCCGCCACAAGAAACTTGAATTGAAGGGAGCCTGAAACTATGACGACTTTTAAAGTAACCGGGGATATCGATCCCTTCCTGCAGGTGTCGATGAAGCAGGGCGAGCGCATCTTCTGCGAATCGAATGCGATGGTGATGATGGATTCGACGCTCGAGCTGAAAGGCAAGATGCGCGGCGGCCTGGGTGGTGCGCTGATGCGCTCCCTGGCGAACGGCGAGTCCTTCTTCCAGCAGAACATCGAAGCGACAGGCGGCGACGGCAACTGCCTCCTGTCGCCGAACCTGCCTGGTGCAATGCGCGTGCTGGAAGTGGGCGAGCGCCAGTACCTGATCAGCGACGGCGCTTTCGTCGCGGCCAGCAGCGGCATCGACCTGCGGGTGCGGACCCAGAACGTCGGCAATGCGCTGTTCGGCCAGAGCGGCGGCTTCTTCATCACCGAATCGACTGGCTCCGGCCAACTGGTGGTGTCGGGCTTCGGCGCGCTGCATGAAGTCGACGTGGAACCAGGCAAGGAAGTCGTGATCGACAATGCCCATGTCGTCGCCTGGGATAGCGCCTTGCGCTACGAACTGGCAGTGGCGACCCGCTCCGGCGGCGGCTTGTTCGGCAACCTGGTCAACTCGGTGACCAGCGGCGAAGGCATGGTGCTGCGCTTCTCCGGCCGCGGCAAGGTGCTGATCTGCTCGCGCAACCGTGAAGCTTTCGTGGCCTGGATGATGTCGCACCAGTCCCGTTAATACGATTTACCTCCGTTGACGCCCCCATGGCGTTCTTCTTTGCGGTGGCCCTGGAAACAGGCCACCGTTTTTTTTTGCCTGTCATCGCCAATTCACATTCGGTTGCTACGGTGTACAACGCACACACATACACGGAGATCAGGCAAATGAAAAAATCCACTTCATCAAGGTTCGCAAAGTTCTTCCTGGGATGCGCAATTGGTTTGCTGAGTACCCAATCGATGGCGGCCACCTATGTCGCCTGGCCGACCACCAGCACCGTGGTAACCGCCGACCAGGCCAGCACCTTCGGCGAAAACTTGAGTGGCCTGTTCTACCAGCCTGCCGCGGCCTCGAACCCTGCTGTGTTGTGGGCCGTGCAGAATTCCCCGTCCAAGCTTTATAGCCTGACCTGGAATGGCAGCAATTACGTGAAGAACACCGCTAACAACTGGGGCAGCGGCAAGACCTTGCGTTACCCGAACGGCACCGGTGCCCCCGATGCGGAAGGCGTGACCATGGCTGAACTGACCTCTCCGGCAGTCTATGTGGCATCCGAGCGCGATGGAAGCGGGTCGAGCCGCCTGAGCGTCCTCCGTTACGACACCAGCGCGACCGGCACCGCCCTGAACGCAACAAACGAATGGAACCTGACGGCGGACCTGCCTAAAGTAGATGCCAATGCCGGCCTGGAAGCGATTACCTGGGTGCCGGACAGCTACCTGCAAGCGAGCCAGTTCATCGACGAAAACACCCGCCTTCCTTACGATCCTGCGAATTACCCCTCGCACGGCACAGGCTTGTTCTTTGTCGGCCTGGAAGCTAACGGACAAATCTACGCCTATGCGCTCAACCAGTCCGGCTCCAGCTATGTGCGCGTTGCTACGTTTGCGAGCGGCCAGCCGCAGGTCATGGATCTGTCGTTCGATCGGGACAACAATATCCTGTGGGCCGCCTGCGACAACAACTGCAGCGGCAAAACGACTGTGCTTTCGGTCGACACCACTGCAGGCTCTCCGACAAAAGGCAAATTCGTCGTACGCAAAGGCTACAACCGGCCAGGCTCGATGTCCAATATGAATAACGAAGGTATCGCAATCGCTCCCGAATCGGAGTGTATCAACAAGCTGAAGACGTTCATCTGGGCAGATGATGCACAGGATAACAATCACGCACTGCGCCGCGGGACGATTTCCTGTGGACCGCTGTTCTAGGACTGCATGGCGAGCATGCCGGCGTTGTACAGTGCGTGCGCCAGCATGGGAGCCAGCAGCGATTTGCTGCGTTCTGCGGCGATTGCAGCGCACAGGCCAAGCACGAATACCGGCGCCATGGCCAGCGGCGGATGGATGACCGCGAACAGCGCGGCGCTGGCGGCCGCGGCCTGCCAGGCGGGCAGGGAACGGCGCAGGCCGCCGTAAATCTGGCCGCGGAAGATGAATTCTTCGAAGACCGGTGCGGCCAGCACGGCCAGTGGCGCCAGCCACGCCAGCGCGACCGTTGGCGGCGCGCTTGGCACGGCGCCAAACTGGCGCAGGATAACCAGCCACAGGAAGCCGCAGGCCAGCGCGGGCAATGCCATCAGCATGCCCCAGCCGATGGCGCTGCGCCGGGCGCTGCTCCAGGTCCCATTCCACAGGCGCGGCACGCCGCTGGTCCCGCTGCGCCAATACAGCAGGCGCGCCAGCGCGTAGACCAGGGCGCCGGCAACGGCGAAAGACAGGGTCACGGTCGGCATCGTCACCGGCTTGCCGGCCAGGTATAGCGCGCCGGCCACCAGCAATTGCAGCAGGAAGAAAAAGATCGCCGCAATGATGCCGTCGGAGGCGGAAACGCGTGGCGGTGGCGAGGCGCTGGGATCGAGCAGGTAGGGCAGCGCATCGCGGGCGCGCTGCCACAGCGACAGGGCCAGGGAAGAAAGCAGCACGATCGCGGCCAGGCGAACATGCCACTCGCGGGTGTTCAGGGCGTAAGTGTAGAGCGACGACAGGATCAGGTAGGCGTAAGCGAAAGTGGGGCGCACGCGGGCGTGCATGTCCTGGGCCAGCGGATCGCAAGCCCAGACACCGAGCGCCACGGCGATCGTCGCGAAAATCGGAATGCCGGCCATGACCAGCACTAGTTGCGAGGGCAAACGCCCGTCAGCCGGCACGCCGAACCACAGCCCCATCGCGAACACCGCCAGTGGATAAACAAGGGCCAGCACCGACCATAGCTGCGCCTTCTCGGCCAGCATGCTGCCTATGCTCTTCGGGTAGGTATAGAGCAGCCACAGGGCATGGCCTTCGGTATTGATGGTCTGGAAGGCCGATAACATCAGCACATAGGCACCGAGGCCGAAGGCGACGGAAGACAGCAGCGCCGGATCGCTGATGAACTGGTCCATGTTCTTCACCTGGCCGTTCAGCACCAGCTGGCTGCCGAAGATGATCAGGGGGATCAGCAGGCTTTGCACCAGGAAGTTGCGGTCTCGGCTCAGCAGGCGCAGCTCGCGCCTTTGCAGCGGCGTGCCCAGTGCCCAGCCGGCGAAAGCAGACCGCGCGCCGGTGCCGCGCCCGGTTTCGCGCGAACCGGTGGCGACCACGCCGTCGGCGAGCAAGGCATTCAGCAGGCGCAGGCCAAGCCAAAGCAGGATGGCGGTTTCCGCAGCCAGCAGCGCGCCGTAGCCCAGGCCATGCAGCGCCTCGCGTGCATTCAGGGCCTGCAGCGCCAGGCCAGGCGGCGTCCACAAAGTCCAGGCCGGGAATTGCACGGCCCAGCCCAGCGTCAGCGTGGCGGTTGGCATGGCAAGCGACATGGCCAGGTACATCAGCGGCATGCTGGCCACGGAGGCGATAGCCTGCAGGTTGCGTAGCTGCGAAGGGGCGAGGCGCAGGCGCAGTCCCGTATCGGCCACGGTACGCAGCGTGGCGGCACAGGCAAGCAAGGGCAGGGTGCAGGCAGCAGCCAGGAAAGGCGTGCTCCAGCGATAGCCCGAATACCAGGCGACCGCCATGCACATTGGCCATAGCGCGAGGATGCCGGACGGGTTGGCCAGCGTGCGTTCCGCGATGCGCGCCAGCAGCAAGGTTCGGCGCTGCATCGGCAGCGTGACCAGCCATTCCAGGTCCCAGTCCGGCTGCGCCAGCTCCTTGCTGCCCAGCGGGAGCAGGAAGGCAATGCCGAACAGCAGGCTGGCCTGCATTACGGCAGCCTGCATCAGCAAGGGATGGAAGGGAGCCGCCTGCAGCTCCTTGCGCGCCTTGCGCATGGCGGCGCGTGGCGCGGCGTCCGTTTCCGCTGCTGCGCACTGGCTGCCGGTGGGAAGCCGGCACTGCATGTTCAGCAGCGATGTGCTGGCGGTATTCAGGAAGGCGAACAGCATGAAAGCCGATAGCACGAGGGTGACCACCCATCGTGCATTTTTCTTGCCGCGCGTGGGCGCGCGGCTGGGACCGAGCCAACCCTTGCGAAAGCGCAGAGCGTTGCCGATGTTCAGGAGCCGCAACAGCCGCAGGCGTGCAAGCAGCCAGAATGCACGCGGGGCGCTGGGCAGCTCCATCATGCGGCCAGGCTGTCTTCGTCGGTGAATTTGAGGAACAGCTCTTCCAGCGTGCTGTTGTCGCTGCTGGCGCCGCGCAGTTCTTCCAGTGAGCCGGTGGCGACCAGGGCGCCGCGGTTGATGATGCCGACCCGGTTGCACATGCGCTGCGCCATGTCCAGCAAGTGGGTGGAAACGAAGATGGTCTTGCCGGCGGCGGCGCTGGCGATCAGGCGGTCCTGCACTTCCCGTGCGGCGCGCGGATCGAGGCCGTTGATCGGTTCGTCCAGGATCAGCACAGCCGGATCGTGGACCAGGGCGCAGGCCAGGCCCAGCTTCTTCTTCATGCCCATCGAATAGTTGACGGCGAATTCCTCGCTCACGTCCAGCAGGCCGAATTCCTGCAGCAGCTGGGCGGCGCGTTCGACGGCGGCCTTGCGCGGCATGCCATGCATCTCCGCCACGAACTGCAGGATTTCGCGCCCGCGCAGGAAATCGTAGAAGATCGGGTTGTCGGGCAGGTAGCCGACGTGGCGCTTCACCTCGGCGGCATCGGCCTGGCAATCGAGCCCGTCGACCAGCACGCGGCCGGCACTTGGTACCAGGATGCCCATCATCATGCGGATGGTCGTGGTCTTGCCTGCGCCATTTGGTCCAAGGAAGCCGAACACTTCGCCGCGCCGTACCGTCAGTGTCAGCGGCTGTACGGCGGAAAATTCGCCGTAATGCTTGGCCAGTCCCTGGAAGTCGATCATGGCCGCAAGCTCATGCCGATGCGTTTCGTGCGTGGCGCCCAGTTGCCCAGGATGTCGGCTGAAACCAGCACGCGCTCGGCGCGCCCGATCAGCAGCTTGCGCGGCACGAAGCCGATGAAGCGCGAGTCGCGGCTGTTGTTGCGGTTATCGCCCAGCATCAGGTAGCTGTCGGCAGGCACGGTGACGGGGCCGAAGTCGCGCTTCGCGTCTACTTGAGGCAGCACCTGGATGCTGTAGCTGGCGTTGGCATTGTGCTCCTTCAGTTGCAGCGCTTCCAGGTCGCCGACCTTGTCGATGTGCTCTGTGGCGTTGCCCAGTACCGCGTACTCGGCAGTCTTGCCGTTGATGATCAGGTGCTCGCCGCGGATTTCAACGCGGTCGCCCGGCAGCGCGGCAATGCGCTTGATCAGGCGGGTGCGGTCTTCCGGCGAGAAGAAGGTAACGACGTCGCCGCGCTGTGGCTCGCCGAGGTGGCTGACGGAGATATCGGTCAGCGGTACTTTCAGGTCGTAGGCAATGCGGTTGACGAAGACCACGTCGCCTTCCAGCAGGTTGGGGTGCATGGAGGCGGACGGAATCGGGTTCCAGTCGGCGATGGCGGTGCGGAACACGCCCAGCGTCAGCAGGAAGACGATGAAGCCTTTGTTTTCACGAATGAGTTTTTTCACGACCGGAGTCTCCTTCTTGGTTCAGGAAACTGCATCATCTTATCAAAACCTTAAACGCCGCTTAGACCGAAGGCGGCCAGCATCTGGCGCTGTCCCTTGGGTGGTACTTGCAGAGCGCGGCTGTCGAGATCCTGCTCGACCCAGCCGCGTTTCAGCGCCAGTTGCAGCAGTGCGGCGCCGAGCGCCCCGCCCAGGTGCGCCTTGCGCTCGCTCCAGTCCAGGCAAGGGCAGGCGAAGCGGCGCCGCAGCTTGCGCAGTGCCGGCAGGTCCAGCCCAAGCTGCTCGAACTGCTGTTCGCCTGCCGGACTAAGTTCGTAACCGTCGCTGGCCTCTGCCAGCCAGCCCTGGGCGGCGAAATGGTCGTGCAGCCTGACGGCGACCGTGCCTGCCATGTGATCGTAGCAGGTGCGCGCATTGCGCAGGCGGTCGGGCGTGCTGGGCTTGAATTCATTGCGTGGCAAGCCTGCAACGACCAGCAAGGCTTCCAGCGCGGTGGCCACTTCCTGGCTGGCCAGCTGGTAGTAGCGGTGCTTGCCTTGCGCAAGCTGCACGAGCAGTTGCTCATCCTTGAGGCGCGCCAGGTGGGCGCTGGCGGTGGATGGACTCACTTCGGCCACCACCGATAGTTCGGTGGCGGTGCGTGCGTGGCCGTCCAGCAGGGAGCACAGCATGCGGGCACGGGCGGGTTCGGCGATGGCGCCGGCAATGTTGGCAAGCTTGGAATCCATATTTCGGTGTTGGGCGAATTGTCGGTGTTCTTTTTTGAGGATACTGCAATTTCCTGAACGTTGCCGGAGGAATGAAATGCAGAACCTGGAATGGGATGCAGGGCGTGGCTTGTGGGTCGCAGCAGGCGCCGCGCTGATCGAAGAAGTGCTGGGCCACCCTGCACTGCGCGTGCGTCCGTTGGCCGAGCCGGTGCCGGCCGCCATCGCGGGCGGCAGTGCCGGGGAGGTGTTCGGCGCGCTGGTGCGCATGAACGAAGGCGATCGCCACGCCGCGCCCAAATCGGCCTTGCAGCGGGCGCTGGCTTTCGCGGCCAGCGGCGAGGTGGCGCAGCAGCGCGCACGGGCCGTCGCGGCAGCGCTGCTGGCCGCGGGCCGGCCGGTCGGCGCCTGGGCCTTCGAAGCGCCCGTCAGCACGGTTGCCAGCCTGCTGGGTTTCACTGACGCCCAGTTGCCGGCCGTAGCGCGCTGGATGGGCGACTTTGTGGCCTGCCTCTCGCCTTTGAGCAGCGCGGCGCAGATCGAACAGGCACACGCTGCCAGCCTGCGCCTGCTGGCAGCCATGCGCGAATTGCTGCAAGCGGCGCCGGATGGATCGCTGGCTGCAGCCGTCGCGCAGGAGGCCGCCGCCGCCGGCTGGCAGAACGACCACGCCATCCTTGCCAACCTGGTTGGCCTGCTCTCGCAGGCCTATGAAGCCACCGCAGGCCTGCTGGGAAACAGCCTGGTCGCGATCCAGCAGGGCGCTGCCAGCGAAGATGCAAACGCCCTGGTGGCGCAGGTGATGGAAACCGACCCGCCTATCGTCAACACCCGCCGTTTTGCCGCCGAACGCTGCGAGGTTGGCGGCGTGACAGTCGAAGCAGGGCAGGTAATACTGGTCATGCTCGGAGCAGCGAAGCGCGGCTTTGGCCATGGCCGCCATGCCTGCCCCGGCCAACAGCTGGCGCTGCACATCGCCGCCGGCTGTATCGAAGCGCTGCGCTGCAAACCGCTGCCGCAGCTAACCTGGACTTACCGCGCATCGGTCAACGCGCGCATACCGGAGTTCCAACAATGATTGCAGTAATTTTTGAAGTAATCCCCGCCGAGGGGCGCAAGGATGCTTACCTGGACATCGCCGCCCGGCTCAAGCCAACGCTGGAACAGATCGATGGCTTCATCAGCGTCGAGCGCTTCCAGAGCCTGAGCAATCCGGAAAAGATGCTGTCGCTATCGTTCTTCCGCGATGAAGAAGCTGTGCAGGAATGGCGTCGCGTGGAAGCGCATCGCGCCGCCCAGCAAGCCGGGCGCGAACGCCTGTTTGCCGATTACCGCCTGCGCATCGCCAGCGTGGTGCGCGACTATGGCCTGAATGAGCGCGCCGAAGCGCCGGCCGATAGCCGCGAGCGGCATGGATGATCAGTGCCCGCGCTTCTGCACCAGCGCGCTGCCCACGCCATGGCGCTTGCCTTCGCTGACTGCGGTTACAGTGCCATCGGGATTGAAGACGATGGCGTTGGCGGCGCCGATCTCCTCGGCTGAAGCATCCCAGCGCTGGCCGAAGCGCTCGAGCGCTTTGGCTTGCGCGCTGTCGGCGAATCCCGGTTCGATGGATGTGGCCTGGCCATTGCGCTCGGAAATGCGCGGTGCATTCAGCGCGGCCGGCATGTCCATGCCCAGGTCGATATGGTTGAAGATGGTCTGCAGCACCGTGGTCACGATGGTGGAGCCGCCCGGGCTGCCGATGGTGAAGGCCGGCTTGCCGTTGCGGAAGGCGATGGTCGGCGACATGCTGCTGCGCGGGCGCTTGCCGGCTTCCGGCACGTTGGGATGCGGGCCAGTGAAGTCGAAGTCCGTCATCTCATTATTCAGGATGAAGCCATAGCCCGGCACCGTGATGCCGCTGCCGCCCCATGATTCGATGGTGAAGGTATAGGCCACGATATTGCCGTCCTTGTCAGACACCGCGAGGTGGGTGGTATGCGCGCTCTCCGACAGCAGCCTGGCCTTGGCCGCAGCGGCCGGGCGCAGGGGCACGCTTGGGTCTTGCTGGAACAGGTAAGGGTCGCCGGGCTGTGCGTGATAGTGCGCCTGGGTTGGATCGATCAGTTCACGGCGGCGCGCTGCGTATTCCTTGCTGGTCAAGCCAGCCACCGGCGCGTCGACGTATTCGGGATCGGCCAGGTAGGCATTGCGGTCGGCGAAGGCCAGGCGCGCTGCTTCCATGTACAGGTGTTCCGCCTTCTCGCGCGGCATGGCTTTCAGGTCAAAGCCTTCCAGGATGTTCAGTGCCTCCGCGATCGTCACGCCGCCGCTGCTTGGCAAGGGCATGCCGACCAGCTCATAGCCGCGGTAAGTGCTGCGCACCGGCTGGCGCCAGCGCGCTTCGTAGTTGGCCAGGTCGGCCAGCGACATCTGCCCCGGGCGGACCGCAACGCCGGCAGCAACGGGAGGGCGGTTGACCGAGTCGACGATCGCCTGCGCCAGCTTGCCCGAATAGAAGGCCTTCACGCCGCCGGTGGACAGCAGGCGGTAGGTCTTCGCCAGGTCCGGGTTGCGCAGCACGGTGCCGGCCGGGAGGGCCTTGCCGTCGCGCATATAGCGTGCCGCAGTCTCCGGGAACAGGGCGAACTTCTTCTCGTTCTCTTTGACCAGCGCGACGAAGTTGTCGTTCAGCTTGAAGCCTTCTTGCGCTACCTTGATGGCCGGTGCCAGCACCTGCCTGAACGACATGGTGCCGTAGCGGTCCAGTGCATCATGCCAGCCGCGCACGGTGCCCGGCACGCCCACCGCCATGCCGCTGGCGACGGCGGTCTCGAAATCCATCGCCTTGCCGTCCGGCGCGAAAGCGTTGGAGCGGAACGATGCCGGCGCCACTTCGCGATGGTCGAGCGTGATGACGCGGTTTTCCTTGGCCAGGTAAATCACCATGAAGCCGCCGCCGCCCACGCCGCAGCTGAACGGATCGGTCACGCCCAGCGTGGCTGCAGCCGCCACGGCCGCGTCGACGGCATTGCCGCCCTTGTTCAGGATCGCCAGCGCCGCTTGCGAGGCCGGTTCGCTGATCGTGGCCACGGCGCCGCCGGTGCCGCTGGCAACCGGTGTCTTGGCCCAGGCCGGGGCGCTGAAGGCCAGCGCAATGATGATGGTGGAAGTCAGTCGTCGGGGCAGGGCGTTTGGCGTCATGGGCAGCTATGTTGGCTGGGAAATATTTACCCGCAAGCTTACCCGATAATCCGGCGCCGGGGCCTTCAGCGATGGCGGCTCGGCCGGTTCCATCCCCAGCAGCGTGAAGGTCAGCCCATTGCGCGTCACCGTCTTGCTGGCACCCGGCATGTCCTCGGCCAGCACGAAGCTGGTATTGCCCTGCCGGTCAGTCAGCACGAAGCTGTAGCTGATGTAGCCGGCCCAGACGCAGACTGCGCCTTTTTTGCAACGGCTGTCGTTGACGCGCTCGAGCTTGAGCGTGACGGTAGGGGCCAGCTTGACGATTTCCCCTTGTGCCAGGACGTAGCTGGCGCTGGTGCGTGGTGCCGGGCTGCTGGCTGCATCCTCGGCAGTACTGCGGGTTGAGCCGCAGGCGGCGGCAATGGCGAGGACCAGGCCCGCCATGCCCAGACAGATCAGTCTAGCTTGCATGATGTTCTCCTCTGGCCTGAGAACAGCTTAGCAAATCGCAAACTATCGTGTTGCACTGTTGAGTCCACTCAACAGTAAGGCTGTAAAAATTGCCGACAAAAAAAGCGCCCCGGGTAGGGCGCTAGTTTTTATAGTTGGATTTCACAGCTTATTGTGTACGGCGACGGCGGGCTACCCCCAAGCCCATCAGGCCGAGGCCGAGCAGTGCTATCGATGCGGGTTCAGGCACCTCATTGCCAGGATTGGGCGGCTCATCGTTGGCATTGCCGGCCAGGACCTGGAAGTCGACATTGGTGTTGTTGTCGTGGATGTTCAGCGAGTCCAGCTTAAAAGTGTGGACCACGCCGCCTGTCAGCGTAACGTCGTTCCAGTAGGCTGAGTATCCGGCAGGCTTGGATTTGCCAACAGCGCTATTGTCGAGAATGAAGTTAAAGTCGAAATCCTGGACGTTGCCGCCATTCGGCGGCGTGATGCCGAAGTCGAAAGTGGTATCGGCTACGACCTTTACGTACAGCACCTCCAGGTCCTTGATATGGATCCAGTCAGCGAAGGTCCAGACGGAATCGCCATCCGGATTCCAGCTCGCACTGATCGAACTGTCAACCGTCAGCATCAGTGGGTTGGCGGCAGTCTGGCCAGGTTTGGTCGGACCAGCGGCGGCGGCCCCGGCGGTCATGGCGAGAATTGCGGTCAGTGCAAGCTTCTTAAACATGGGTAACTCCTCAGTTAGTTTGCTCAACAGTTACTTAGCAATCGTTATGCCAGAAACTGAAACTCAGCCATATCAAGGACTTACCAATAGTTGCAAGACGGAATGTAAAAATTCCCGACATTAAGAGGCTTGTCTACAAGTAAAAAAAGCACCGATCCTTGCGGAAACGGTGCTTTCTTGGAGGTAGCTTTCGCTTACATGTATGCGGCCAGCGCGCCCTTCATTTTTTTCAGGGCAGCCGCTTCGATCTGGCGGATGCGTTCAGCCGACACGCCGAATTCTTCGGCCAGCGTGTGCAGCGTCGCGCCCGAGCCGTCGTCGTTGGCCAGCCAGCGTGCTTCCACGATGCGGCGCGAACGCGGGTCCAGCTTGGACAGGGCGGTTTCCAGGCCTTCGGACTGCAGGCGCACTACTTGTTCCGCTTCCAGCACCTTGGTCGGCTCCATATTGTCGGAGGACAGGTAGGCAATCGGCGAGAACTTGTCGTCTTCATCGTCGGAAGGGGCTTCCAGGGCGATGTCACGGCCGCTCAGGCGGGTTTCCATCTCGATCACATCCTCGCGCTTCACGTCCAGGGTCTTGGCCAGCTCGTCGATCTGTGCCGGCGACATGGCGTCCAGGCCCTGCTTGTGGCTGCGCAGGTTGAAGAACAGCTTGCGCTGGGCCTTGGTAGTGGCCACTTTGACCAGGCGCCAGTTCTTCAGGATGTACTCGTGGATCTCAGCCTTGATCCAGTGCATGGCGTAGGACACCAGGCGCACGCCCTGGTCAGGGTCGAAGCGCTTGACTGCCTTCATCAGGCCGATATTGCCTTCCTGGATCAGATCGCCGTGCGGCAGGCCATAGCCCAGGTAGCCGCGGGCGATCGACACCACCAGGCGCAGGTGGGAGGTCACCAGCGTTTCCGCAGCCTTGATATCGTTCTTTTCCTTCAGGCGTTTGCCCAGCGCCACTTCTTCTTCGTGGGTCAGCATAGGCAGGCGATTCACAGCCGAGATATAAGCGTCCAGATTGCCCAGGCTCCCGCTGAAGCCAAGGGTCAGCGCGTTGCTGCCGGCAGGTACCAGTGCGTTTGTTGCGGTCATCTTATGTATCCTCGCTTGAAGGGAATGCTTTTCAGAGTTACCAGCATGCACGACAGAACTTAAATGATTCTTAACCTCTATCATGCCGTTCTGAACATATATTAGCACTCTCACCTGGTGAGTGCCAATTGCTGGGATTTTATGGCTCTGATAGCAAAAACACTATCGGCAACACGCAATTCCTTGCGTTGGATCAAAGTCAGGATACGGCGGGGACGGGCATGGCTCCGTGCGGGTACGCACGGAGCCGGCGGGCTTAATTCAGCCGGGAAAGGTGGCGCTGGACGCAGAGCAGGGCGCCCACCAGGCCGAGGCCGGCGGACAGGGCCAGCAGGCCGGCGGTTCCCACCGGGTCGAGCGGAGCCAGCTGAAACTCGGAAGCGTACAGTCTTGCAAAGTCGGCAATGGCGCGGTTCAGCGGCTGCAGGGCCAGCGCCACGCCGCCCAGTGCCACGCCACCGGCGCACAGGCCCAGCAGGGCACCCGTGTAATAGAAAGGACGGTGGATGAAGCTGTCGCTGGCACCAATCAGCTTGGACACCAGGATCTCTTCACGCTGGGTCATGACTTGCAGGCGAATGGTGTTGAACACCACCGCCACCACCACCGTGGCCAGGGTAGCTGCCAGCAGGAGCAACGCCAGGCGCAGTATCCCCAGCAGGGCGGCCAGCCGTTTTACCCAGGCAGAATCCACTTGCACCGATTCCACGCCCGGCAGGGCGCGCATCTGGTCGGCGATGCTGTCGATCTTGCTGCCTTCCGTGGCATTCTGGAAAGCGTTCAGCTTGACCACATAGCTGTCCGGCAGCGGGTTCTCGCCCAGCGTGGCGACCACGTCGGACAAGCCGCTCTTGGCATTGAGCTGCTCCAGCGCTTTTTCGCGCGAAGTAAAGATGATTTTGGCTGTCGGCGCAATGCTGCGCAGGGAGGACGCCAGCCCCATGGCCTGTTCGCGCGGAGTCTCGGCCTTGATGAAGACGCTGAGCTCAGGCTCGACCGCCATCTGCTCCGACATCGGCCGCACATTGTCGAGCAAGGTCACGCCCATGAACGGCAGGGCCAGCGCAATGGCGACCACCAGGATATTGAACAGGAAAGAGCCAGGCGCGCGGCGCACATGCACCAGCGCGGAGCCCAGGGCGAAAAAGTGGTGGCGCAGCCAGGTGCTCATGCTGCTTCCTTCATCAGTTCGCCACGCTCGAGATGGATTACACGCGCCGCAGCGTCCAGGATCTGTTCATCGTGCGAAGAAATCAGGCAGGTCACGCCCACCGAGTGGAAGGCGTGCAGCGCATCGATCACCTTGTTCGCGCTGGCGCGGTCCAGGTTGGCGGTTGGCTCATCGGCCAGGATGATTTGCGGGCGGTTGACGATGGCGCGCGCGATCGACACGCGTTGCTGCTCGCCGCCGGACAGGGCCAGCGGCTGGCCATCGGCGCGGTCCAGCAGGCCCACCTTGTCGAGGGCGGCACGGGCACGCTGCTCGGCGGCGGCGCGCGGCGAGCCGGTGACCAGCAGCGGCATCATGACATTGGCCAGCACGGAGCGGTCGTTGAGCAGGCGCTGTTCCTGGAAAATCAGGCCCAGGTTGCGGCGCAGGAAAGGAATGGCGGCGCGTTTCAGGGCGCCGATGTCCTGCCCATTCACCAGCACCTTGCCGGAAGTCGGCCGCTCCATGGCAGCGATCATCTTCAGCAGGGTCGACTTGCCGGCGCCCGAGGGGCCGGCGAGGTAGACCAGTTCGCCTTTGGCAATGGTGAAAGAAATGTCGCGCAGGGCGACACCGTCGGGAGAGTACTGTTTGCTGACGTGCTGGAATTCGATCATGTAGGCCGCGAATCGGTCATGTTATGCGAGCAGTGCTTCAACAAATTCAGCCGCATTGAACGGCTGCAGGTCTTCAATCTTTTCGCCGATACCGATGAAGTACACCGGAACCGGGCGTACGCGGGCGATGGCGGCCAGGATGCCCCCTTTCGCAGTGCCGTCGAGCTTGGTGATAATCAGGCCCGACAACTGCAAGGCATCGTCGAAAGCCTTCACCTGGGCCAAGGCATTCTGGCCGGTATTGCCGTCGATCACAAGCAGGGTCTCGTGCGGCGCACCTTCCAGGCCCTTGCCGATCACGCGCTTGACCTTCTTCAGCTCTTCCATCAGGTGCAGCTGGGTCGGCAGGCGGCCGGCGGTATCGATCATCACCACGTTGGTGCCGCGCGCCTTGCCGGACTGCACAGCGTCATACGATACGGCGGCCGGGTCGCCCGACTCCTGGGAAATCACGGTAACGTTGTTGCGCTGGCCCCAAACCATCAGCTGTTCGCGGGCGGCAGCACGGAATGTGTCGCCGGCTGCCAGCAGGACTGACTGGCCGTGGGCTTGCATGTGCTTGGCCAGCTTGCCAATGGTGGTTGTCTTGCCGGCGCCGTTGACGCCGGAAATCATCATCACCAGCGGCTGGTGGCGGCCCAGCTCGAACGGCTTTTGCAGTGGCTGGAGCAGGCCGATCATCAACTGCTTGAGGGCCTCCTTGACTTGGGCGGCGTCCAGCAGCTTCTCTTCCTTGACCTTGCGCTTCAGCGCATCGAGCAGGTATTGGGTGGCTTCGACGCCGGCATCGGACATCAGCAGTGCCGCTTCCAGCTCGTCATACAGGTCGTCGTCGATCTTGGCGCCGACGAACAGGATGGACAGGTTGGCGGAAGTCTTCGACAAGCCCGCTTTCAGGCGGCTCATCCAGCTTTGCTTGGGTTCGGGCTTGGCGGCAGTTTCAACTTCAAACGCCAGCGGCGCCGCAGCCTCGGCGCTGGCTGGCGCGGAAGGGGCAGGGGCCGCAGGCGTTGCGGCCGGCGCTGCGGGCGCGGCTTCCGGCGCGACCGGTTTCTTCTTGAAAAAACTGAACATGGACAGGTTGGCAGAGGGTCCTTCAATCGAACCGCGTATTCTACCAGAGCCTAGCTGAGGGCTTGCCGTTGGCGCTGCCGCCATTCGATGACGGCCGGGCTGATGTCGCACAGCTCGCAAACCGTCACGCAGCTTGGCGGGCGCTTGCGCAAGGCGGAGTTGCTGCCGCCGGCCCAGATTTCGGCCTGTTCCGGCAGGCGGGCGCGCAATTCGCGCAAGCTGTCGTTGACGTGGCGCGGGTTCATGGTGGCGGAAAACGACAGCGCAACGATGTCGGCCTGCATGGCACGCGCGCCTTCGACGATATCCGGCAGCGGGGTCTGGACGCCTAGCGGAATGCAATGCGCTCCCTCGGCAGCGAACATGGCCTCGGCCATCAGCAAGCCCAGGCCATGGCGTTCCTGCGGCAAGGTAGTCAGCAGCACGCGGGGGCGCGGCGCACCGCTGCTGTGGTTCACCTGCGGCACCGAGAACACGGCGCTGCGCAGCACGATCTGCACGGATTCTGCAAACAAATGCTCTTCAAATACCGCGAACTGCCCGCAAGCCCAGGCTTCCCCAACCAGGGTGGTGAGCGGCGCAACCAGGTTGGTGACGAAATTTTTCAAACCCATGACCAGCATTGCCTGCGTCAATTTGCGGCGGAATGCCTCCATTTGATGGGCTTTGCAAAGTTCCAGATAGGTTTGCAGTTCGGGATGGGGGAGGGCGGCCTGGTCGCGCAGGCTGGTGGCGCTCTTCTGTGCCAGGGCTTGCAATTCGTCGGACGAATAAGCAATGACTTTGCCCGGGCGATACCCCAGATCAATCAATCTCTTGATCAATCTCAATTTAATGACTTGTTCGCTTGGATACACTCGCTCCCCGAACGTGTCGCGTTCAGGGCGGGGGAAATCGTAACGGCGTTCCCAGACTCGCAAAGTTTCTTTTGCAAGACCGGTGTCCCGTTCCACGTCACTGATAGTGGATGGAATTGTTACAGAAACCGCACTCGTTTTCATTCGCCGACAGCGCCCCCAGATTGATACGCGACCTGCATTCTAACGCCGAAGTCTGACACAAAGTTGCATACGGTGCAGGCCAGTTTCACTATGAAACTGGGGTTCAAATCGCTTGTCCATGACACAATCCTGGTGCTTCCGGTTTAGGCTCGAAAAGCGCCAAAAGTGTGAAATATGTCCTGAACAAAAAACTTAAAAGTTGCTTAAATTTTATTCGGTCGGTGTGGCAAAAGGCGCTATCTTGCAATACGTATTACTACGTGATTAGCAGGAAATGTTGAGATCATATAAAATAACGGGCGATCAGCGCCGAAGAGCCCTGGTGATCGATAACAAAGAAAAGGAAGAAGCACATCATGAAGAAGACCCTGATTTCCCTCGCGATCCTCGCAGCAGCATCGGGCAGCGCCTACGCCCAGTCGAACGTAACCATCTTCGGCATCATGGATGCCGGCATCGTGTCCGAACACGGTGGCAAGAACGGTAACGTGACCAAAGTGTCCTCCGGCGTTGCCAATGCATCCCGCATCGGCTTCAAAGGCACTGAAGACCTGGGCGGCGGCCTGTCGGCAGTCTTCCTGCTGGAAGGCGGCATCAAAGGCGACACTGGTGAGTCCGACGTGTCCGGTTCCGTATTCCAGCGTCAGGCATACGTAGGCCTGGTGTCGAAATCGGCTGGTACCCTGACCCTGGGCCGCCAGTACACCCCTTGGTACAACGCCTTCGTGCAAGTTGGCGATCCGTTCCAGGCTGGCCTGTCCGGTTCGGCTAAGAACATCTTCCCAGCGAACGGCATCAACGTACGCAACAGCAACTCCGTGTACTACAAGTCCCCAGACCTGATGGGCATCACCGCTGAGGTGTTCTACGCTGCCGGCGAGCAGAAAGAATCCTCGACCGGCCGTCAACTGGGCGCGTCGATCGGTTACAAGAACGGCGACTTCGAAGGCCGCCTGGCTTACAACAACCGTAACAACGACACCGTTGTCAACAACGTCGTCGTTGGTAAAGATATCGGCCACAACACCCTGCTGGCTGTGAACTACGACTTCAAGGTTGTTAAGGCCTTCGCCATGTTCAACTCCAACAAAGGCCTGAACAGCGTTGCATACCCTAACGGTACCGCGTACACCGCTGCTGCAGTGGCTCCATCGGCCGACAGCCGCAACTACCTGCTGGGCGCGACCGTTCCTGTGTCGGCTGCTGGCTCCCTGGTTGCTTCCGTAGCCCGCGCGGATGACCGTGAAGTTGCCAACCGCGATGCTAACCAGTACGCAATCGGCTACCTGCACAAGCTGTCGCCACGTACCACCACCTACATGTCGTACGGCAAAATCAAGAACAAGAACGGCGCTTCCTTCACCGTTGGTAACAACGCTGAATCCGGCTCCGGTGACTCCGCTTACAACGTAGGCCTGCGTCACACCTTCTAATACCAGCAAGTTCCTGGTCAAAAACGGCTGCCTCGTGCAGCCGTTTTTTTTTACAATGCTGATATGAAAACTTCCCATCGCATTGGCAGCGCCTTGCTGCTCGCTTCAGTCACTGTCTTGCCAGCCGCGCTGGCCGCCAACAAGGCCGGCGGCTTGCCGCGCTATGGCATGGTGGTCTACTCCGACTTGTGCGTGCATGAAGGCAGCGGCGAATACGGCGGCCAGCGCATCACGCTGCAGCGTTTTGCCGAAGTCGATACGGTAATTTACGAGTACACGGCCGGCGGCCTGAGCTGGCCACTGGTGGCGAATGACGTAAATGTCGACCCGCGCGGCAAGATGATGTACTTCACCGTGCAGGAAGGGGAGGAAGAGCGCACTATCAGCGGCAAGTTCTCGCCCAATGGCGAAACCCTGACATTGGATGGCGGGTATTGCGATGACCAGTCGCAGCCGATGGTGCTTTCCAAGGTGCGCGATTTCAGCCGCGCAGCCAAAGCCTGCAAAGCCTGCCCCGCACCGAAGCGGTAGTCGATCCGAGCTGCCAAGCCTGTCTTTGCTGCCAAGTCCATCTGGGTGCTGCCGCGCTTGAGCGTTGTCGGATCAATTTCCAGCACTAAGTCATCTAGCAACCAGCGAATTGGCTCATTCATCTTACGCCTTCCGTGCCCGGATGTAGCGAACGTAATGCCGAATGGCGCGGAGCGGTAGCGGAAAAATAAAAGGGCTGGCCGCGCAAGTGCGGGCCAGCCCTTTGGCAGGGAACGGAAGTGATTACTTGCCGGCGGCGACAGCCTGCTTGCGGATGGTGTCGAGGGTGGCGCCTGGAGTGATCAGGTTGCCGTCGTAGCGCAGCTCGATGATGGCCGGCAGGCTTTGCTCGCGGGTGAAGGCGAGGGCGCGTTGCAGGGCTGGCGCGAATTCCTCGGTGGCCGCAACGGTTTCGCCATGGCCGCCGAAGGCGCGCGCCACTGCGGCGAAGTCCGGGTTGTGCAGCGTAGTGCCGGATACGCGGCCGGGATATTCGCGCTCCTGGTGCATGCGGATGGTGCCGAACATCTGGTTGTTGAACACGATGATGACCACGCCCGCCTTGTATTGCACAGCGGTCGCCAGTTCCTGGCCGTTCATCAGGTATTCGCCGTCGCCCGCAAAAGTGACCACGGTGCGCGAAGGATCGATGATCTTGGCGGCCACGCCGGAAGGCACCGAGTAACCCATGGCGCCGCTGGTCGGAGCGAGCTGGGTGCGCATGCCGCCGTAAGGCCAGTAGCGGTGCGCCCAGGTGGCGTAGTTGCCGGCGCCGTTGGTGATGATGGTGTCGGCCGGGCATTGGGCCTTCAGCTCCTGTACCACCTGCCACAGGTTCAGCGGGGCATTGTTGTCCTTGAAGATGGCCGGCTGCTGCTGCCAGGCGTTGTACTCCGCGCGCGCCTGCTCAACGCTGTCATGCCATGCGCTCGAATCGACCGGCTCCATGGCGGCCAGCATCGCTGCGGCTTGCGGCATGCCGGAAGCGATCATCAACTCGCCCTGGTAGACGCTGCCCAGTTCTTCCGGGCTGGCGTGGATGTGGACCAGGCGCTGTTGCGGCACCGGCGAGGCGATGATGGAGTAGCCGCTGGTGGTCATTTCGCCTAGGCGCGGGCCGATGGCGATCAGCACGTCGGCTTCTTTCACGCGGGCGGCCAGTTTCGGGTTGATGCCGATGCCGACGTCGCCGATGTAGTTCGGATGGGTGTTGTCCAGCAGGTCCTGGAAGCGGAAGGCGCAGCCGACCGGCAGCTTGTTGGCTTCGGCAAATTTGCGGATGTCGGACGTGGCTTGTTCGTTCCAGCCGCCACCGCCCAGCAGCAGCATCGGGCGCTTGGCTTCGGACAGCATCCGGCGCAGTTGTGCGATTTGCGGCGCGGATGGCGAACCTTGGGTCGGCACGTAGGCGCGGGTGTCGGCCACGGTAGCTTTTGCGGTCAGCATGTCTTCCGGCAGGGCCAGCACGACCGGGCCTGGGCGGCCGCTGGTGGCGACCTGGAAGGCGCGCGCAATGTATTCAGGGATGCGGTCGGCGCGGTCGATCTGGGCAACCCATTTCGCCATCTGGCCGAACATGCGGCGGTAGTCGACTTCCTGGAAGGCTTCGCGGTCCATGAAATCGCTGCCGACCTGGCCGATGAACAGGATCATCGGGGTCGAATCCTGGAAGGCGGTATGCACGCCGATCGAGGCGTTGGTGGCGCCCGGGCCGCGGGTCACGAAGCAGATGCCTGGCTTGCCGGTCATCTTGCCGTAGGCGTCGGCCATGAAGGCAGCGCCGCCTTCCTGGCGGTTGATGATGAAGCGGATGCCGGATTCGTGCAGGGCGTCCAGCACGTCCAGGTAGCTTTCGCCGGGCACGCCGAAGGCGGTATCGGTGCCGTGGACTTTCAGCGCATCGACCAGGATCTGGCCGCCGGAACGAGGAGTTTGCGTCA
>Ga0209050_1000896_pt1 | contig 39492 bp, 38 predicted proteins | sample Araplavi_mTSA_r2_FD_184276 | JGI IMG/M metagenome (GOLD analysis project Ga0209050, IMG submission 184276) | Arabidopsis root microbial communities from North Carolina, USA - plate scrape MF_Cvi_mTSA_r2 (SPAdes) (version 2) | ecosystem: Host-associated > Plants > Roots > Endosphere | place: USA... | reverse complement strand
CCCGACCCCAATGGACCCGAACAATGCCCGACGTATCCCGATCCCAATGGGCCCGAACAATGCCCGACGTATCCCGATCCCAATGGGCCCGAACAATGCCCGACGTATCCCGATCCCCATGGGCCCGAACAATGCCCGACGTATCCCGATCCCAATGGGCCCGAACAATGCCCGACGTATCCCGATCCCAATGGGCCCGAACAACGCCCGACGTATCCCGATCCCAATGGGCCCGTAACAATTCGTAGTGCCGACTGTTAGTCGGCAACCGCGCGAAGCGCGGCAATGCCTCCGAAACCGAAGCCCCGCCCCTCGCGCCCCCCCCCCCGACGTTTACCCCACACCGAAGCCCCAGCCCTAAAGATACCGCCCCTTCAACATCGCCCACGCCGATCGCAACGCCAGCGCCTCACCACCGGCCGGCCGCCCCGGACGCTCACCATCGTTCCAGGCGTACACGTCCAGGTGCGCCCACACCTGGCCTTCGCCAATGAATCGCTCCAGATACAGCGCAGCAGTGACCGAACCGGCCATCCGCGAACCCGCGTTGGCCAGGTCGGCAATGCCGCTGTGCAGGTAACGCAGGTACGGACGCCACAGCGGCATGCGCCACACCGGGTCGCGGGTGCGCTCACCGGCCTGCAGCCACTGCTGGGCCAGGGTGTCGTTGTTGCTGAACAGCGCCGGCAGGTCCGGACCCAGCGCAATGCGCGCCGCGCCGGTAAGGGTGGCGAAGTCCAGCACGATCTCCGGCGTCTGCTCGCTGGCGTAGGTCAGCGCATCGCACAGCACCAGGCGGCCTTCGGCGTCGGTGTTGTCGATTTCAATGCTCAGCCCCTTGCGGGTGGCGATCACTTCGCCCGGGCGGAACGCATCCGGGCCGATGGCGTTTTCCACCGCGGCGATCAGCAGAGTCAGCTGCACCGGCAGTTCCTGCGCCATGATCAACCCGGCCAGGGCCAGCGCATGTGCGGCGCCGCCCATGTCCTTCTTCATGTTGCGCATGCCGTCGGCCGGCTTGATATCCAGCCCGCCGGTGTCGAAGCACACGCCCTTGCCCACCAGCGCCACGTGCGGCTTGCCGGCCTGGCCCCAGCGCAGCGCGATCAGGCGCGGCGCGCGGTGCGAGGCACGGCCGACCGCGTGGATCGCCGGGAAGTTCTGCGCCAGCAGCTCATCGCCGGCGATTACCTCGACCTGCGCACCATGCGCGCTGGCCAGCTCACGCGCGGCGTCTTCCAGCTGCTGCGGGCCCATGTCTTCGGTGGGCGTGTTGACCCAGTCGCGCACCCGCAGGCTGGCGGTGATCACATCGCGTACTTCGGCGGCGGGTTCGGCCACCAGCTGCGCCGGGGCGCGGTTGGGCTTGCGATAGCGCGCGAAGCGGTAGCTGCCCAGGCCCCAGCCCAGGTGCAGCAGGGTTTCGATCTCGGCAGGCAGGGCATCGGCCAGCTGCCAGATCGTGCCTTCGGGCAGCGCGAACGGCGCGTGGGCATACGCGTAGGCATCGCCCCGGTCACCCACGCCGACAATCGCGCCGGCCAGGCCGTGTTCGCCCGGCAGCAGCACCACGCTGCCGCCGCTGCCGTTGAAATGCTGCGCATCCAGCCAGGCAACCAGCGCCGGGCTCTGCTGCGCGCGCCACGCTGCGAACTGTTCGCGCTCCATCACGTGCAGCGGCAGGGCCTTGGCCGAATCGGTGGTGAAACCGGTGATCTGGGTCATGCGGGGTCGTGCTCCGTTCGTGGTCAGGCGTGCTGCACCGATGCGTTGGCATCGAGCCAGTCGGCCAGGCCGGTCAGGGTGTCGAACTGCAGGTCGGGCTGCAGCGAAGGATGGTGCCAGGTGTGGTCGACGCGGTTGATCCAGCAGCCGCGCAGGCCAGCCTGCATGGCGCCCACCACGTCCATGTCCACATGGTCGCCCACGTGCAGCACCTGCGCCGGCGGTACGCCCAGCCGCTCGCAGGCCGCATGGAAAATGCTGGCCGCCGGCTTGGCCGCGCCGTGCTCGCGCGAGCCCAGCTGGAAGACGAAGTGGTGGTCCAGGCCGATCCGGGCCAGGTCTGCATTGCCGTTGCTGAGCGCGGCCACCGGCACGCGCGCGGCGATGCGGGCCAGCGCGTCGATCGCGTCCGGGTAGCACTCCACCTGGTTGCGCGCGGAGTAGAACGCCTCGTAGGCCGGTTCCAGCAGAGCCAGGTCGGCGCCGCTGGTCTCCAGCGCTTCGTGCAGGGTCAACCGGCGCAGCGCGCTCAGATCGTAATGCAGGTGCGGGTTGTCGCGGAAGGAGCGCTCACGCAGTTCGCGCATCGCCGCCACCGGGTACATCGCGGCGGTGGCGGGGCTGTGCTGGAGCATCCACTCGTACAGCACCTGGTCTATCCGGGCGCCGATGGGGGCGAACGGCCACAGGGTGTCGTCGAGGTCGAGGGTGATGGCGTGGACGGGAAAATTCACCCCGCCATTCTACTCCAGCAATTTCGCCCAGCCTTGGGTACCGTCCAGCCGCGCCAGCACCAGCTTGATGCAGACCAGCAGCGGCACCGACAGCAGCAGGCCGACAATGCCCCACAGCCAGCCGAACAGCATCAGCGCCAGGATCAGGATCAGCGGCGAAATCGCCATCTGCCGGCCCAGCACGATCGGGGTCACGATCTGGCCCTCGATGGTGTGCAGGGCCAGGTAGCAGGCGGCCGGAAGCATGGCCTTGAACGGATCGCTGAATTCCACGAAGCCCATCAGCAGCATCAGGGTCACTCCGATCAGCGGCCCAACGTACGGCGCGAAGTTCAGCAGCGCGGCCACGGTGCCCCACAGCAGGGCTTCCTGCAGGCTGATGCCCAGCAGGAGCAGCACCCCCGAGAAGATCAGCCCGACCAGCGCGTTGATGACGGTAATGGTCAGCACATAGCGCGACACCTCGCGCTCGATCGAACGCAGGATGTCGGTGGTGAAACGCTGCTGCTGGCGGCTGGGAAACAGCGCAATCGCGTGCCGCTGCAGGTTCTGCCCGTAAATCATGAAAAACAGCGTCAGCAGCACCACCGCCAGCACCGAGGCGGCCAGGCGCGGGGCACGGGTCAGCACCTTGTACGGGTCGTCCAGCTGGGTGCGCACGATCTGCACCCGGCGGCTGCCCTCGCCGCCGGCCACGCGGGCGAAGTTTTCCGCCGCCAGATTGGCCTGCTGCACCGGCTTGGTCAGGTTCTGCACCTGGCGCGCCACCTTGCGCAGCTGCTGGGGCGCTTCCTGAGCCCAGTCCATCGCCGGGCCCACCAGCTGCACGCCCAGCGCCGCCGCGCCGCTCAGCCCCACCCCGATCACCAGCACCGCCGCCAGGAAGCGCGGAACCCACAACTTGCCCAACAGGCGCAGGATCGGGTTGCCCACCAGCGCGAAGAACATGGCCAGCAGCACCGGCAGGATCACCTCCTGTGCGGCCCACAGGGTGAAGCCCACCGCCAGGGTGGCCAGCACCACCAGCGACATCGGCGCGCGCGGACGCGGTGGCGGGGCCACCACCGGCTCGGAAGGGGACGGCGCAGGAACGCTCATGAACGGTGCACGCTGAAAAGGAAACGCATTATTGGGCAACCCGGGTGCGTGCGGCGTGGGGAAAGCGTGCTTCGGCAACAACCAGCGCCCTGCCGTCGGCGGGGCACTGCGTCAGCGCTGGAAGGCAGGGGAGTGTCAGCGTTCGGACATGTCGGTGGCCGCTTCGGCAGGCTGCGGCTGCGCCGATTCCTGCGTGGCGGTCACACGGGCCCGTGGGGCGGCGGCAGGTGCAGCCACCCGGACCGGTGCCACCGGCGCCGGCGACGTGGGGTCCACCGCCTCCTCCACCTTGTCGGCGGCCTGTTCGGCGGTGTCGGCCGCCTCGCTGGCCTGCATCGAGGCGAACGCCGCCTGCGCGCTGGCCATCAGGTTGGATACCGAACCGATCATCTGCAGCCAGCGGGCGCCGTGGAAGCGGGTTTTGCCCGGTTCCAGCTTGCCGGCGATGAAACCGCCGACCAGGCCGACGCTGACAATCCGCAGCGGCGTCCAGCCCTCGCGCCAGGCCTGGCTGAGGGTGAACCAGTGGCACTGGGTTTCGTCCACACGGACCGACACTACTTTTTCGGCACGCTTGACGCGGTGACGCAATGCTTCGAACTTCATGGCGAACGCTCCGTACCTTCAGCCTTCGCTTCCTCATCATCGTCGCGGGGCTCGTCGAACAGGCCAAGGCGTGCCAACTGGCGACGGGTGGCATGCATGCCGGTATGGCGGAAGAAGAACGACACCCGCCAGATCGAATAGCCGGTGACCGCCAGACTGATCAGCGAGGTGATCAGCAACGACTGGAACCAGGACAGGCCCCAGCGCTGCATCAGTGCGATCAGCGTGCCGGCCAGCAGCAGCCAGGCCGAGGCGCCAAAGACGATGGCCACACCGCTCCACGCCAAGGCTCGCCCAAACGCACTGCGCGCCAGGGCAAATTCGAACGAGGCCAGGCGCCGCAGCGAACGCAGCGCGTGCTTGGCCGAATCCACCGTGGCCCGCCCGGCCTGACCGACCTCACGAATGCTTTCATCCAGGCGCGGCGCGCGCGCATCGGCATCGCCGTCCGGTGGAGGCGTTGCTCCACCGTCGGCAGTCGACTGTGCTTGATCGCTCACGCCGACTTACTTGTCGCCGCCGCTGCGGGCGAGCTTGGCAATGATCCAGCCCGCGGCAAAGGCCACGCCGAACGAGGCCAGCGGACGCTCGCGGATCAGCTCGGCGGCGCTGTCGACCAGGTCTTTGCCCTTGTCCATCAGCGCGTCGACCTGTTCCTTGGCGGCGGCGCCACCGAATTCAGCAGCGGCCAACCCGGACAGGGCGGTATCGGACAGCTCGGCCTTTACGTTGGCCCGGCCGATGCGCAGCTCGTCGGTGGCTGCACCGGTGGCGCCCTTGATCGCACCGCCGGCAGCGCTGGCGGCCGACTTCAGGTGCGAACCGGCTTCGCCCAGGTGTTCCTTGAGGTTTTCAGTATTGGTGGGGCTCATCGTGTATCTCCGTTGGTAATCGATGGGGAAGGCGACCGCGGAGGAACCCGTCGGCAACGAACACAAGGTAATAGCACCGGCCGGGTGTAGAGGGTGTCAGCTGGCGTGATCCGCGTGCGAAGGCCGGCTGACCGGTTCAGCGCATCACCAGACTGCCGCTGGCATTGCCGCGCACGATGCGCAGCACCAGTTGCTGCGGGGGCTGCTGGAAGTTGGCACGCCAACTGGCCAGGTCGGCGAACTCGCCTGCGCTGGCCTGCACGACGATGTCGCCGCCGGCCAGGCCCGAGTTCGCCGCCCGGCTGCCACGCTTGACCTCGCTGACCATCACGCCGCTGCTGCCGGCCTGGCGCAGCGTCTCGGGCAGGTCCACGAAGGTGGCACCGGTCAGGCGCGGGTCCAGCGACGCGCCCTCCACCGCGCGGGCCTGTTCCTTCAAGGTGGCCTTGAGCTGCAGCGGTTTGCCGTCGCGACGAACGTCCAGACTCAGCGCGCTGCCCACCGGCTGCAGGCCTTCCACGTTGTGCAGGGCCTGCGCGCTGTCCACGCGCTGGCCGTTGGCCGACACCACCACGTCCCCCGGCTTCAGACCGGCCGCCGCCGCGCCCGAACCGGCCAGCACGCGGGTCACCAGTGCGCCGCGCGCTTCGCTCAGGCCCAGGTTCTGCGCCAGCGCCTGGGTCAGGTTCTGCGCCTCGATGCCGAGCGTGCCGCGCACCACCACGCCGTGCTTGACCAGCTGGTCCACCACGTCGCGTGCCAGGTTGGTGGGAATGGCCAGGCCCAGCCCGATGTTGCCGGCCATGCTGCCCTGCGGGTTGAAGCTGGCGGTGTTGATGCCTACCAGCTGGCCCTGCAGGTTGACCAGTGCGCCACCGGAATTGCCCGGGTTGATCGAGGCATCGGTCTGGATGAAGTTCTGGTAACCCAGCCCGCGGATACCGGTGCGGCCCACCGCCGACACGATGCCCGAGGTGACCGTCTGGCTGAAGCCGAAGGGGTTGCCGATCGCCACCACGAAGTCGCCCACCCGCAGCTGCGCGCTGTCGCCCAGCGGCAACGCGGTGAGCTTGTCGGCGGGAATGCGGATCAGCGCCACGTCGGTGTCACGGTCCGAGCCCAGGAACTCGGCCTTGACCGTGCGCCCGTCCGATAGCGTCACCTGCACGTCGTCGGCGTTGTCGATCACGTGGTGGTTGGTCAGCACCAGGCCTTCGGCCGCGTCGATGATCACCCCCGAGCCCAGCGATTCGTTGATGCGCTCCTGCGGCACTTCCGGGAACAGGCGGCGGAAGAACGGGTCGTTGAAGTAGGGGTTGCGCACCCGCACCACCTGCTTGGTGTTGACGCTCACCACCGCCGGCATCACCCGCTCCAGCATCGGCGCCAGCGACGGCACCGGTTGCCCGGCCACCGAGGCAGGCAGTGCCGCCGTGGCGGGAATGGCCAGCGAGGCCGGCGCCGCTTCGGCGCGGTTGTCCAGGTGGGCGTTGATGGCGGACGCGACAAAGCCGCCGAAGGCAGCGGCGAGCGCAAGCGTGAGCAGGGTCGGTAGCGGGCGCATGGGGAATCCGGTGAGGGCTGGGAACAGGTATACGGTAATTCAAGCTGAATGAGTCTGTCCGGCCTCGGCTGAAACGGCGATGAGCGGGCCGATGCCGGAGGGTATCGGCCCGTGGGGCGGCGGGTGCACCTGCCGCAGCGGCGGCGTTCCGGCCGCCACCCGCACGGCTCAACGACGTCGATGGCGTGAGGTATCGCGCGCATTGGCCGCGCATTTGTGCGACGGGCGGGCCACAGGTGCAGCGGATTCGGCGTCCCGGTTCGCCGTTGCATCGACCGGTTCGATGCACGCAGGCAAGCGCACCGCCTGCCCTGAAACGTCGACGCCGGTGCTGTTTCAAAGGTGTTTTCAGCATGCGCGCACTGCGTAGGCGTTTCATCCGGGCAGCCGCCCAAGCACATTGCCGGCGCACCGGCTGCGACAAGACCGTTTCACGAACGACCGCGCCGGTATAGCATCGCCAGCGAAATCACTGACCAGGCCCCTCAGGAGGGCAACATGAGCAACGGAAATGGTGTGACCGCGACTTTGTCGCAGGGCGTCGAGAGCGTTAAAGAAACCGCCGGCAACGTGGGCGAGACCATCGCCACCACCGCTGAAGAAGTGGTGACCTCGGTGAAGAAGACCGCCAAGCGCGCCCGCAAGGCGGCCACCACCCAGGTTGCCAAGGTCAAGAAGGCCGTCAAGAAGGCCGAAAAGACCGTCGCCAAGAAGGCCGACAAGGCCGCCAAGTCGGTCGGCAAGACCCTGGCCAATGCGAAGAAGAAGCTGGAAGCGGCCAAGTCCAATGCCAAGGCCGAAGCTGCCGCACTGACCAAAAAGGTTGCCAAGAAGAAGGCGGCTGCCGAAAAGGCGGTGACCAAGACCACCAAGGCGGCCAAGAAGGCTGTCGGCAAGAAGGTTGCCACCGCCAAGAAGGCCGTGACCAAGAAGACCGCCGCTGCCAAGAAGGTCGTCGGCAAGAAGACCGTCGGCAAGAAGGTCGCCACCGCCAAGAAGGCGGTGACCAGGAAGTCGGCCGCTGCCAAGAAGGTCGTCGGCAAGAAGGTTGCCACCGCCAAGAAGGCCGTGACCAAGAAGTCGGCGGCCACCCGTAAGGTCGCTGGCAAGAAGACCGTCGCCGCCAGGAAGGCCGTCGGCAAGAAGGTCGCTACCGCCAAGAAGGCCGTCGCCCGCAAGTCGGCAGCGACCAAGAAGGCCGTTGGCAAGAAGACCGCCACCGCCCGCAAGACGGTCGGCAAGAAGGTCGCTGTCGCCAAGAAGACGGTGGCCCGCAAGTCGGCCGCTGCAAAGAAGACCGTTGCCAGCAAGACCGCCGTGGCCCGCAAGTCGGTCGCCCGCAAGGCCGCACCGGCCAAGCGCGCTGCCAAGACCGTGGCCCGCAAGGCCCCGGCCAAGCGCGCCCGCAAGTAAGCGTGTGATGCACGGCGCCTGCCTTCGGGCGGGCGCCGTCGCGGCAACGCCGCATCCACGCGGTACCGACGTGAAACGGGGTAGAACACCCTTTCCGTTCCCAGCACGACGAGGCGTCGCCTCACGCCTATGCGCAACCTGGACTTCAGCTCCTGGCAGGCCATGCTCTCCACCTTGGTCGGGCTGGCCGTGATCACCCTGATCGGCGTCGGCATCCGCCTGCTTTTCATGCAGACCCTGCAGCAGCGCCGCGAGCGCGAGAACCGCCAGATCAACGAGCGCCTGCGCACGCTGATCGCGGCCTACAAGACCCTGGGCGGCTCATTCACCGGCGCCCTGCATGTGGACCCACGCCACCTGCGTGACCTGCGCCGGGCCACTGCGCCTGAGGACGATGCGCTTGCCCTGCCTGCCGACACCGGCAGCGACCGCGCGCGCCGGATCCGCGATGCGGTCGAAGCGGCGTTGTCAGACATCGTCCTGCTCGGCACCGACCAGCAGGTGCGGCTGGCCGCGCACGCGGCCAACGAACTGGCCGAGGGCCGCGCCGTGCCCACCGCCGAGCTGGTGGTGTCGCTGCGGGACTTCATTCGCGAGGCGCTGGACCTGGCTCCGATTCCCGCCAGTGTCAGCATTCCGCGCCAAGGCCCGGCCCGGCCTGCTGCCGGCGGGGCGAAAGGCAAGGGCGATGCGGCCGAACGCGGCGGCGGCAAGGGCGGCGGCGGTGGCGGCATGGGAGGCATGGGCGGAGGTGCCGGCATGGGGATGGGCCACAGCGCCGACGACGACGGCAGCCACGCGCGCTGATCGGTAGCGTGGCTGCCCGGATTGTCGTCCTCATCCACGCGTGCGGCTACCGCTTGCCGCCCAATTCCACGATCGGCACGAAGCCCGCATAGATCATCCGCTTGCCATCGAACGGCATCGGATTGTTGGCCGGATCCATGCGCGGGTCTTTCATCATTTTCTCCATGCCGGCATCGCGGGTGGCCTTGTCCGGCCACTCGATCCAGGAGAAAACGATCGTTTCATCGTCCTTGGCTTCCACGGCGCGGAAGAAGTCGGTCTGCTTGCCATGGGTGACATCGTCACCCCAGCATTCGACCACGCGCAACGCGCCGAACTCGATGAAGACCGAATCGCCTTCGTTGGCGTGCTTGATGAACTTGTCCTTGTTGGCAGTGGGTACGGCGAGGACAAAACCGTCGATGTAGGACATCTGCAACCTCCAGGAACGGTGCGCCGGAATGGGCACCTTCATGCACTACGACGCCGGGGGGAGCGCAGAATCGACAGTGCACCGGTTACCGGTGTCATACGGTGATGGTGGCGCGTTTTCAGGGCCTGGGCGTCGAATAATCAACGGGTTATGACAATGCGGCGCTGCACTGCAGCGTAGTGAAGGGTCAGAAAACCCCTAGTCACACTGAGGAACATCCTGATGTTTCCGTGGCCGCGTACCGCGCACTATGCACAGGCCGGGCAGGATGCTCCCCAAGGGACCTGCGGTTCGACGCCCCAGCTGCGTCGGCCGGTGCAATTCGGAGGATGGACGCGTTAGCCGACTACTCCCCAAGAGCGGCTTCCCCAACGCGTGACGCCCCGCAAGGGTATCGTCGTGACCGGATTCCTCTTTATCTCTTCTTTTCCTGTTGCCGGCCTCCAGGCGCTTTGCGAACTGGTGTTGCTGATGATTGCGGGTGTTGACGTTGTTGACGTTGTTGACGCGGTTGCCAACTAACAGTTGGCACTACATGGATGGCTGTGCCGATGCTGGCGTGTTTTCGCTCTTATACGCGTGGTTCATGTCGCGGCGGGAATACGCGCAAAACAGCTGAGAAATGCAGCGCGCGCGTGTTGCACGTTGCGACTGAACCGTTGCCAAAAATCGACCATGGCGAAAACGTCTTACTTCAGGGCGCGTTGTGTCGAATAACGGAGAATTTACATTCCCGATGCAGAAGCCGTTTGTGCTTCGGCACGAACGAAACAACAGAAAAAGGTGTACCCCATGAAGACTTCCCTGATTGCCCTGGCGCTTGCCGCCGCTCTGCCGTTTGGCGCTTCGGCTGCTGAAGGCCTGTCCTACAACTACGCCGAAGGCGACTACGTCAAGACCGATGCCGATGGTGGCAAGGCCGACGGTTGGGGTGTGAAGGGGTCGTACGGTTTCCTGCCGAACTTCCATGCATTCGGTGAGTACAACCAGCAGAAGACCGACATCGGCAACTTCAAGGTCGACCAGTGGCGCGTCGGCGTGGGCTACAACCACGAAATCGCCACCAGCACCGACTTCGTGGGCCGCGTTGCCTACAACAAGTTCGATCCGAAGGAAGGCCTGGACTTCAACGGCTACAGCGCTGAAGCCGGTATCCGTACCGCGTTCGGCCAGCACGCCGAAGTCTATGCAATGGCCGGCTACGAGGATTACAGCAAGAAGCACGGCATCAACCCGGATGGCGCGTTCTACGGCCGCCTGGGTGGCCAGGTGAAGTTGAACCAGAACTGGGGCGTCAACGGCGACATCAAGATGGATCGCCACGGCAACAAGGAATGGTCGGTCGGCCCGCGCTTCAGCTGGTAAGCGGCGCGTGATCGCTTCGCTGCGCGCCTGACCGGTGCAGCGACAAAGGCCCGGCTCCCAGCCGGGCCTTTTTTGTGCGCGCTCCCGGCAGGCCGCCAGCGTTGGCGGCAGCGCTTGCAGTCCTCCCCGTAGGCGACCACCGCTGGCGGTCGCGCTTTCAGGTCAATCCGGTAGGCGACCACCGTTGGTGGTCGCGCTTGCAGGCGATAATGGGACAGCTTCCGGAGAACCCCATGTCCCACTCCATCCCGTTGCAGCAGCCCCGCCTTGGCTGTGGTGCCGTCATCCAGCGCGCCGATGGCGCCGTCCTGCTGGTCCAGCGCGGGCGCCCGCCCGAACAGGGCCATTGGGGCCTGCCGGGCGGGAAGGTCGATTTCATGGAGAAGGTGGAAGACGCGGTAGTGCGCGAAATCCAGGAAGAAACCGGGCTGCAGGTGCGCGTGGAGCGGCTGCTGTGCGTGGTCGATCACTTCGAGCCAGCGCTGGGCCAGCACTGGGTAGCGCCGGTCTATCTGGTGCGCGTGCCGGCCACGGCGCAGGCCGAGCGGCGCGAGCCCGAGGCGATCCTGGCGCTGGCGTGGTTCCAGCCCGACGCACTGCCCGCGCCGCTTACCCGTTCGGCGACCGAGGGTCTGGCGCGGCTTTCCGCGCCGCGCTGATCACCGCAGCCACGCAGGACGTTGCGCTGGATCATTCGCCCTGGTACTGCTTCTCTTCCACCAGCTGCGAACCGGCGATCCGGTTGATCTCGTTCTTCACCTTCACGCGCTCGCCGTTGGTGCCATACACGCCGCGCGCCAGCTGGATGAACTGATCGTCGAACACCTGCGCTGCTTCCTTGTCGCGCAGCTGGTCCTGGATGACCCACATGCGCTCGTTGATTTCCTTCAGCTGCGCCTTCAGCGCCGCCAGTCCGGGCTGCGCGGTCACCTGCGCCTGCCACAGCGGCAACAGGCCATCCAGCTCGGTACGCACGTTGGCCACCTTGCCCGCATCACGAATGCGCTCGGCCTTGATTTCCAGGATGGTGATCTTGTCGATCAGCTCGCCAATCGATACCGGGGTCAGGATCGCGTCCACGCCATTCTCGCTGCAGGTCAGTCAGGGCGGCCATGATAGCGCGCGCGGGCTGAAGCCCTGGTCGCAGCCGGCTACGCCGCGTGCGGTTCGACCGTGCGGCACTGCGTCGCAACGACCGGGGTGGTCCCATGCGCAACTTTTACGCTGAATTTGCGCACGCCGGCGCCGCATCGCATGGCGACGTTACGGCCGCCCTCACCACACTGTGCGCTTCAACGGCGAGGCCGTTTTTCCAGGAGTGTGGGACGTGGTTGCACAACAGCAGGTACGGCGCGCGGCGCGCCGCGTGAGCGGGATGGTCCTGGGCCTGGCCCTCAGTGGTTCGGCGCTGGCCGGCGTGGACGGTACTGCCGCGCTGACCTCGGATTATGTCTGGCGCGGCAGCTCGCAGACCCTCGAAGGTCCCACCGTGCAGGCCGGGGTCAAGCTGAGCAGCGAAAGCGGCTGGTATGCGTCGGTCTGGGGGTCGGGCGTGTCATTCGAACCCGATGCCGGTGCGCGCAGCGAGTTCGACGTTGTCGCCGGGTGGGGTGGCCAGCTGGCGCCGGACTGGGCGCTGGACGTCAACCTCACCCGCTACCTGTACCCGTCCACCACCGTGGACCTGGATTGGACCGAGCTCAACAGCACCCTGACCTGGAAGGAGCGCTACTGGGTCAGCGTCGGCGTCTCCGACGATGCGCTGGCCAGCGGTACCACCGGCACCTATGCGCAGCTGGGCGCGCGCCTGCCGCTGGGCGAGCAGTGGCGCATGGAAGCGGCGGTGGGCCAGTACTGGCTCGACAGCGCCTATGCCGACGACTACCTGCACGGCCAGCTCAGCGCCATCTGGAAAATGCACGGCCCGTGGGAGCTGCGCCTCACCGCGCACGACACCGACGGCGCCGCCAAGCGCCTGTTCGGGCGCAATGCCGGTTCACGTATTGAATTCGCGGTGCAGACCGCGTTCTGATCGGTTACGCCCCGCGGACGCGCAGGGTCAAACCCTTCAGGAAATTGCGCAGCAGCTGATCCCCGCAGGCGCGGAAATTTTTGTGGTCCGGCTGGCGGAACAGGGCCGACAACTCCGGCTTGGAGACCGGGAAGCCCGCGCTCTCGAAGATGGCGTGCATGTCCACGTCCTTCAGCTCGAAGGCCACCCGCAGCTTCTTCAGCACCAGGTTGTTGGTGATGCGCTTTTCCACCGGACGCAGCGGCTGGCTTTCATCGCGGCCGCGCATCTGCACGATCAGCCCGTCCAGGAAGTGGGCCAGGGTACGGTCGTCGCAGGCCACGAAGCCTTCCTCGTTCTCCTTGCGCAGCCAACCGGGCACATCGGCCTTGTCCACCACGAACGCCGGGTCGGCCAGGGCACAGATTTCGGCAATCTTTCCGTCGCTCAGGTCGAGCATGTAACGGATGCTGCGCAGTACATCGTTGTTGATCATGAGGCGTCCAATACCGCCGACGCGGCTGCGTGGCTGGCGGCCATTTTACCCCCACCTGCATCCCACGCCCTGAACCTTCCGGCCTGGGCTGTCATCCCACTGCCATGAAAGTGAAGCACAGTGCGCTCCTCAGGCATCGACAGGCAGTGGAGCGGGCAATGCGCAGGTGGCAGGTTCTGGCGGGTGTAGGCATGGTCTGGCTGGCTGCAGCGGCCTCGGCGCAGGCCCCGTATGTGGCGATAGAACAGCGCGTGGACCCGCAGCAGCTGGCCGAGGTGGGACTCACCCCCGCCCAGCTGCAGACCCTGAACCGCCTGCTGCGCGAGGCCGACGCCCGCGCCCCGGCACCGGCCGCCGCCCCGGCTGCCCCCGCGGCGCTGCCAGGCACCCCCACTCCGGCCCCCATGTTCCCCGGCCTGGACGACGGCCCCATTGAAGCCAACGTCACCGGCCAGGTCGACGGCTGGCAGCCCGGTACCGTGTTTACCCTGGACAACGGCCAGCAGTGGCAGGTGCTCAAAGGGGAAATGAAGCTCAAAACCGTCCGCAGCAACCCGGCCATCGTGGGTGGTGCCGGGCATTGCCGGGCGCTGGTTCCTGCAGGTCGATGAAGACCTGCCCAAGGCCCGCGTCTTCCGCATCCGCTGAAGCCGCCAGCCCCGGCCAACACGATCGGGCGCGGGGTGCGAAAATAGCCGGGAATCCCACGGAGACCCGCAATGACCCGTACCGCTCTGATCACTGGCGCCACGTCCGGCTTCGGCGCCGCCGCCGTTCATCGTTTCGCCCAGGCCGGCTGGCGCGTCATCGCCACCGGGCGCCGCGCCGAACGGCTGCAGCCCCTGGTCGATGCCTACGGCCCCGAGCGGGTACATGCGGCGGTGTTCGACGTGCGCGACAGCGCCGCCATGGAAGTGGCCCTGGCCGCGCTGCCCGCCGGCTTCGCCGACATCGATCTGCTGGTCAACAACGCCGGCCTGGCCCAGGGCACCGCCCCGGCCCAGAGCGCTTCGCTGGACGACTGGCGCACCATGATCGACACCAACGTCACCGCGCTGGTCACGCTCACCCACCGCCTGCTGCCGCAGCTTGTGGCGCGCAAGGGCGCCATCATCAACATCAGCTCGGTGGCCGGCGTGTACCCGTACCCGGGCGGCAACGCCTACGGCGGCACCAAGGCCTTCGTCAGCCAGTTCTCACTCGGTCTGCGCTCAGACCTGCACGGCACCGGCGTACGCGTGACCACGATCGAACCGGGCATGGCGGAAACCGAATTCACCCTGGTCCGTACGCACGGCAACCAGGCCGCATCCGACACGCTCTACACCGGCGCGAACCCGATGACCGCCGACGACATCGCCGAGCAGATCTTCTGGGTGGCCAGCCTGCCGGCGCACCTGAACATCAACCGGCTCGAAGTGATGCCGGTCAGCCAGTCGTTCGCCGGCTTCCAGGTCGCCCGCGACTGACCGCTGGGGCCGTAGTGCCGGCCGCTGGCCGGCTCCCGATACGGCCCCATCGTTTCATCAAACCGCCGACCAGACAGCCAACTCATACCCGTCCGGGTCGATGAAATGGAACCGCCGCCCGCCCGGGAATTCGAACACCGGTGTGGAAATCTCCGCGCCGGCCGCTTCCACCCGCGACTGCGTCGCTTCCAGGTCATCGGCATACAGGATCACCAGCGGGCCGCCGGCACGCACCGGCCCGTCGGTGGTGAAGCCGCCGCGCAGCCGGCCGTCGTTGAACTCGGTGTAGCCAGGGCCGTAATCGGTGAACGTCCAACCGAACACCCCGCCGTAGAACGTCTTGCTGCGGGCGATATCGGCCACGTTGAATTCGATGTTGTCGATACGGCGGTCGTTGCCTTGCGAACTGCCCATGTGCTGCTCCGTGCGGGGAAGGGCAATAACGTAGCGCAAGGGACACACAGACGGCGTTACTGCGCCTTGATCGCCATCGCCTGCAATCCGGTGCCGTCCAGCTTCTGCTTGGCATCGGCCAGTTCGCCTGCGCTGCCGTAGGGCCCCATGCGCACGCGATACACGGTCTTCCCGTTGATCTGCGCCGACTCTACCCGGGCGGCCAGGCCGATCATGGCCAGCTTGGCCTTGGTCGCCTCCGCATCACCGGACGCGCCAAAGGCGCCGGCCTGCAGGATGTAGCGCACGTTGCTCGCCGCCGGTGCCGTAGCAGCGGCCACCGGGGCAGCCGCTGCGGCCTCCAGCTTCGGCGCGGCAGCGGTCGCTGCCGGCGTGGCCGCCGCGGTGGTTGCCGGGCGCTCACTCACCGGTGCCGGCAGCGGCGCCGGGGCAGCGGTGGGCGTGGAGACCGCAGCCGCCGCCGTGGTCGGCGTGACCGCCGGAACCGGGCGACCTTCCAAGGCGGCCTGCGCGCGCTGCGCCTCGGCCTTGGCCCGGCGCTGGTCTTCGGCGCGGGCGCTGGCGGCCAGCTCCGCATCGGACATTTCCACTTCCTTGCCCGGCAGCAGGGTGTAGAAGTCGTACTGCGTGGCCGCCGGCTTGGCCGGTTCGGCGGGCTTGGCGGCACCGGGCTTGGGCAGTTCAGCGCCCACGTCGGTGTCGGCGTCGCTGACCGGGGCCGGCTGCGCATTCGGGTCCGGCTGCGGGCCTACCCGCAGGAAGCCATCGCCGTCGTTCTTGAACAGGTTCGGTGCCGCCAGGAACACCACGGCCGCAATGGCCACACCCGCCACCAGCCATACCCATCCGGGCGTGCCTTGGCTGGTATTGCGTCGCGCCTGGCTTTTGCCGCGTCGTGCTGCCATTTACTGCTTCTCCACTGCTTACATTTTTTCCGGGGCGGACACGCCCAGGATGTTCAGACCATTGGCCAGCACCTGGCGAGCCGCGCAGGCCAGCGTCAGCTTGGCATTGCGTTCGGCATCGTCAGCCACCAGCACCTGCGTGCCGTGATACCACGTGTGGAAGGCGTGCGCCAATTCACGCAGGTACTGCGCGACCAGGTGCGGCTCCAGCGCCACGCCCGCCGCTTCCACCACTTCCGGGAAGCGCGACATTTCCACCATCAGCCACAGCGACGGTTCGTCGTTCAGGGTCGACAGCCCGGTCAGGCCTTCGGCCGGGGTGTACGACAGACCCTTTTCCTGTGCCTGGCGCAGCAGGCTGCACACGCGGGCGTGCGCATACTGCACGTAGAACACCGGGTTGTCATTGCTCTGCTGGCGGGCCAGATCGATATCGAAGGTCAGCTGGGAATCCGGCTTGCGCGCGATCAGGAACCAGCGCGTCGCATCGCGGCCGGCTTCCTCGATCAGGTCGCGCAGGGTCAGGTAGCTGCCGGCCCGCTTGGACAGTTTCACTTCTTCACCGCCGCGCATCACCGTCACCATCTGGTGCAGCACGTATTCCGGCCAGCCCTTGGGAATGCCCACGTCCAGCGCCTGCAGGCCGGCGCGCACGCGCGCCAGCGAACCGTGGTGGTCCGCGCCCAGTTCGGTGATGGCACGCTCATAGCCACGCTGCCACTTGGACAGGTGGTAGGCCACGTCCGGCAGGAAGTAGGTGTAGGTGCCGTCGGACTTGCGCATCACGCGGTCCTTGTCGTCACCGAAGTCGGTCGAACGCAGCCAGAGCGCGCCGCCTTCCTCATAGGTATGGCCGGCCGCGTTGAGCTGGGCCACGGTCTCTTCGACCTTGCCGTCCTTGTAGAGCGAGCTCTCCAGGAAGTAGATGTCGAAATCCACCCCGAACGCCGCCAGGTCCTGGTTCTGCTCGTTGCGCAGGTAGGCCACGGCAAAGCGGCGGATCGCGTCCAGGTTGTCCGGATCGCGCTCGCCCACCACCGCATGGCCTTCCAGCTCCACGGTAGCGCCGGACAGGTAGGCCTTGGCCACGTCCTCGATGTAGTCGCCGCGGTAGCCGCCTTCCGGCCAGCCGGCGTCGTCGGGCTTGATGCCCTTGGCGCGCGCCTGGGTGGACAGGGCCAGGTTCTCGATCTGGACGCCGGCGTCGTTGTAGTAGAACTCGCGCTTGGCGTTCCAGCCGTTCACTTCCAGCAGGCGGGCCAGGCTGTCGCCGATCGCCGCCGCGCGGCCGTGGCCGACATGCAGCGGGCCGGTCGGGTTGGCCGACACGTATTCCACGCCCACGGTGCGGCCGTTGCCGCTCAGGTTGTGGCCGTAATCGGCCCCTTCCTTGAGCACGCTGGCCGCTTCACGCTGGTACGCGCTGGGGGCGAGGTGGAAATTGATGAAGCCCGGGCCGGCGATGTCCACGCGCAGCACATCGTCGCTCTTGGGCAGCGCGTCCAGCAGGGCCTGGGCCAGGGCGCGCGGATTGCTGCGCGCCGGCTTGGCCAGCAGCATGGCGGCATTGGTGGCGAAATCACCGTGTTCACGGGTCTTCGGGCGTTCCACCACGAATTCCGGGGTCAGGGTGTCGGCCGGCAGCGTGCCATTGGCACGCAGCGCTTCGATGCCCTGGCTGATCAGGGCGCGGAGGAGATTTTTCACAAGGCCTGCTTTGAAGACTGGAGCGGCGGAATCGGTAATTTTAGCCCAGAAGCTGCCCCGATCCATTGAACCGGGGCAGAGCGGGGGGCGCGGCTGGCTTGGGGACCCGGCGGATGCCCCGGTAAGCAGGGCGATCCGGCTGACCAGATCGTTCAGGTCTAGGGGAACGAACCTGGCCGGAGCCAGCCCCGTTCGGCCATGGACACCGGAACGCCGTCGCCGACAACGATATGATCCACCAGCCGGATCCCCACCAACCCAAGTGCCTGCTGGAGCTGGTCGGTGATTGCGCGGTCGGCCCGGGAGGGCTCGGCCCGCCCGGACGGGTGGTTGTGGCTGACGATGACCGCTGCCGCGTTGTGCAGGAGTGCCCGACGGACTACCTCCCGCGGATAGACTGCAGCTGCATCGATGGTGCCGGTAAACAGCTCCTCATAGGCCAGTGTCCGGTTGCGGGTGTCCATGAACAGCGCTGCGAATACTTCCCGAGGCCGTGAGCGCAGCCTCAGCTTGAAGTAGCGCCCGGCCGACCCCGGGTCGCACACGCTGTCGCCCCGTTCAAGGTCGGCCAGAAGATGGCGGCTGGCCAGCTCCAATGCAGCCACCAGCTTGCAGGCGCGTGCGGGGCCGAGCGCCGGAAGCTTCCTGAGCATGCCGGCATCCATATCCATCAGCTTTCGCAGGGGGCCGTGGTTGTCCAGCAACTGGCGCGCACTTTGTACGGCATCCAGCCCGTTGCAACCGCTGCCAATGAACAATGCGAGCAGTTCCGAGTCGCTGAGGGCCTCCGGACCACGTGCCAGCAGTTTCTCTCGAGGACGATCGTTCTTGGGCCAGTGCTTGATTGCCATGAGACCAGTGTCGCCCCACGCGGCGTCTGCCAGCGATAGGGAACGGCCGTGCCATCGTGTAGGGCGACCATCTCTGAAGGAGATTGCGAGGTCGCTCATCCTCGGACCAGTCCGCGATTGCCATGCAGATGCACGCAGGGGAAAGCGGGCATAGGGATTGGATCAAGGGAGCTCGGCCGTGCCCGGTCCCGGCCATATCCGCGTGCCCCGCCGCAGCGACAGCCGGCTGCGAGAGCCTTTGAACTCTCTATGTAGTCCGATTCGCCCGACCTCAAGGCGAGGTTGAGTAGGTGCGCCAGCAACGTACGTCGACGCAAGCGCAATCGGACGAGTCAGTCTTCTGGCCGACGAGTCCTTCGGCGCTTAGCGTCTTCGCGCGTCTGCACCATCGTCCAGGCCGCAAAGCCCAGGGCCACCAGGGCAACAACCACGGTTGAGGCGACGAGAATTTCTGTCACGGTACATCCTCCGAATGAGTCAGGGCGATCTCTGAAATACGAGTGAAAAGGGCGTAGCTGAAACCAAGCGACGCGAGAGCGATGATCGCAACGCAGCTCATAATCGCTTGGCGATCAACTGCTTCGCCTCCAATCAAGGTCAAGCAGAGAAGAACGCCATGAATGGCGATCAAGCAGGCCGATATCCCGTTCTGAGCTGTCTTCCACGCTCTGTCAGCTCCGACAAGGTGCTCGATCTCGTTGATGTTGGAGATATGGAGAACCAGTCCGAATGCGATGAAATCCTGCGGCGCGAAGGGTTCGATGCTTCCTTCCTTGGTCACCACCCAGACGAGGAACCTGGAAAAGATAGGGAGCAATCCGACGAGGACGGTGTACGCAAGCCATTTGCTCTTAACTGTTTGCATGCCTGATGCCGGCGTCGATTCAGCGCTGAACCTTGAGGGTACGAAGTCTATGGTCAGCTCGCATCTCAAGTTGACTAGCTCGTCCCAGTTTTAGCGGCATCTATGGATATTGATTGCACTCTGTCGGAACCAACTTCGTCGTGCGGGTGATGAGCGACAGTTGGCGCAAGTTTGCAGCGACGGACTGGCGCGGTCTTCTGCGTAGCGCCACCACCCCGCTACGCGGGTCGGAAAAGATGGTCATCTTCCGTCGACGCCCAATCCAGGTTGTCGGCACAACGTTTAGCCGCGAGCCACTGCGGAAGCGGCTTCGCCCTCGGCTGCTGCCAGCGCATGCCGTATTTCAACAAGACGCTTTAGCCGGGCGGGGGCATCCGTTGCGCGGGGGCAGGGGAGTGAGGAAGGCCGGCATGGCGTGGGCGCGCGGGCAATTCGGGAGCATCATCGTGTGACGCCGTGTCCATCAGATGGCCATTGCACCCCGCTCATGACAAAAAAACCACCCCTTATTCCCCGGGCGCATCAGCCCGCAACACCCCATCGGGTAAGCTAATCGCCTCAGATAGACAGGAATTCCGCAGGTGGCTGACTCCCCCCAGGCTTCCCCGGCGCAGGTGCGCCCGCTGGCAGGCCAGAAGCTGTTGTTGTGCGTGGGTGGCGGCATCGCGGCCTACAAGTCGCTGGAATTGGTGCGGCGCCTGCGTGACGCCGGGGCCCAGGTGCAGGTCGCCATGACCGCCGGGGCCCAGCAGTTCGTGACCCCGCTGAGCTTCCAGGCCCTGTCCGGCCAGCCCACCCGCACCACCCTGTGGGACAGCGCGGCCGAACAGGCCATGGGCCATATCGAGCTGGCCCGCTGGGCCGACCGCGTCATCGTCGCCCCGGCCACGGCCGATCTGCTGGCCCGGCTGGCCAACGGCCATGCCGATGACCTGGTCACCACCCTGTGCCTGGCCACTACTGCGCCGCTCACCGTGTGCCCGGCGATGAACCACCGCATGTGGCTGCACCCGGCTACCCAGGCCAACATCAGCCTGCTGCGCGAACGCGGCGCGCAGGTGGTCGGCCCGGAAGACGGCCCGCTGGCCGAAGGCGAATCCGGTCCCGGCCGGCTGACCGAACCACACGCCATCGTGGCCGCGCTGGCCGCCCTGCAGGGCCCCGCCGATGCGCCCGAATCCCCCCAGGAACTGAAAGGCCTGCGCGTGGTGATCAGCGCCGGCCCCACCTATGAAGACCTGGACCCGGTGCGCTACGTTGGCAACCGCAGCAGCGGCAAGATGGGCTATGCGCTGGCTGCCGCCGCCGTGCGCCAGGGCGCCCAGGTGGTGCTGGTCAGCGGACCGGTGCACCTGCCCACCCCGGCGGGGGTGCAGCGGGTGGACGTGCGCTCGGCCGCGCAGATGCGCAGCGCCGTGCTCGATGCGCTCCCCGCCGACATCTATATAGGGGCAGCGGCCGTGTCCGACTACACCCCGCGCCAGATCGCACCGCAGAAGCTCAAGAAAACCGCCGGAACCCAGACCCTGACCCTGGAGCTGGTGCGCACGCCCGACATCCTGGCCGAAGTGGCCGCGCAGACCAACGCGCTCAAGCTGGTGGTCGGCTTTGCCGCGGAAACCCACGACGTGGAGAAATACGCGCGCGGCAAGCTGGTGGACAAGCGGCTGGACCTGGTGATCGCCAATCAGGTGGGCATCACAAACGGCGGTTTCGAAAGCGACGAGAATGCCGCTACCGCGTACTGGCAGGGCGGGGAGCAGGTGTTCCCCGGCACCACCAAGACGCTGCTGGCCGAACAACTGTTGTCCCTGATCGCACAGAGGTTGCACGCATGACCCAAGCCCCGTCCCTGCAGCCGCTGCAGGTGAAGCTGCTCGATCCACGCTTCGGCGACACCTGGCCGCTGCCGGCCTACGCCACCGAAGCCAGCGCCGGCCTGGACCTGCGCGCTGCGCTGGAAACCGAGCTGACCCTGCAGCCGGGGGATGCGGCGCTGATCCCCAGCGGCATCGCCATCCATATCGAAGATCCGAACCTGTGCGCGGTGGTGCTGCCGCGCTCCGGGCTGGGCCACCGCCACGGCATCGTGCTGGGCAATGGCACCGGCCTGATCGATGCCGATTACCAGGGCCCGCTGCTGATCAGCGCCTGGAACCGCGGCCGCGAACCCTTCACGCTGCAACCCGGCGACCGTATTGCACAGTTGGTTGTGCTGCCGATTGCACGCGTGGGGCTGCAGGTAGTGGATACTTTCACCGACAGCGCCAGGGGAACGGGTGGATTCGGCCATACCGGGGTGCGCTGACAGGGGGAAACATCAATGAGCAAGGCAACGGCGGAAGGACAGCCACGATTGACGAGCAAGCGTAACGGGCTGCTGCTGGTGGGGCTGCTGGTCCTGCTGGCGGCGTGGTTCGCCTGGAGCGGTGTACGTCAATGGCGCCAGGCTTCGGTAGGCCAGGCGCTGGAACAGTCCCGCGACCAGATCGTACAGGGCGTGCAGACTGCCCTCAGCGGACAGACCACGCAGCTGCGCACGCTGGTCAAAAGCGAGCGGGTCGGCACCGCGCTGGCCGCCGGCGATGCGGATGCGACCGCGCTGGCCGTGCGTGAAGGCTGGCCGGGCACTGAAGAGGTCGAGGTATTTACCACGGATCTCGACCAGGCCTACGCCGACCCCAAGACCTTCGGCTACGCACGCCTGGCCCTGCTGGAAGCGGCCATTGCCGGCGACACGGTCACCGCGCGCGTGGTCCGCGACGCCGGTGGCCAGCGCCTGGGCCTGGCCGTGCCGGTGCAACTGGGCAGCCGGGGCCCCGCCGTCATCTACGTGCGCCAGCCCCTGCTGCGCGTGACCGGCACCTTCGACCAGGTGCGGGTGCCGTCTGCCGGCTACCTGGCGCTGCGCCAGGGCGGCCACAACATCATTGAACAGGGCGACACTTCGCTGTCGCAGAGCGCCGAAGGCCTGGCCCGGCCGATCGGCAAGACCGGCCTGCGGCTGTCGGCGGCGGTGCCGGACATCGAGCCGGGTCCGCTGGGGCTGGGCGCGATTCCCTCGCTGATCGTGGCCGTGCTGCTGCTGGCCATCGCCGGCATGCTGCAGTTCGGCAAGGGCAAGGTGAAGCTGCCGCGTCGCCGTGCCGCCGCCGTCGAGGGCGAGCACGGCCCCACGTTGCGTGAAAGTCTGGAGCTGGAGCCTGTGCTGGAGGCAACACCGGCCGCTGGCGGCGCCGCTGCCGCGCCGCCACCGCCGCTGCCGACCGGTCCGGGCCACGAGGTGCCCGAGGGCATCTTCCGCGCCTATGACATCCGCGGCGTGATCGGCCGCGAACTGACCCCGCAGGTCGCCGTGCTGATCGGCCAGGCCATCGGCTCGGTGCTGCAGGTGCAGGGGCTGCGCGACATCGTGGTGGGCCGCGACGGCCGCCTGTCCGGCCCGGAACTGAGCGCCAGCCTGATCGAAGGCCTGCGCCGTGCTGGTTGCGATGTCATCGACATCGGCCTGGCGCCCACGCCGGTGGTGTACTTCGCCAGCTACCACCTGCGCGCAGGCAGCTGCGTGGCCGTGACCGGCAGCCACAACCCGCCGGACTACAACGGTTTCAAGATCGTGGTTGGCGGCGAAACCCTGTCCGGCGATGCGATCACCGAGCTGTACCAGCGCATCCGCGACGGCCAGCTGCATGTGGCCGCCGAGGCGGGCAACCTGCAGCAGCGCGACGTCAATGCCGACTACATCCAGCGCATCGCCGATGACGTGCAGCTGGACCGCCCGATCAAGGTGGTGGCCGACGCCGGCAACGGCGTGGCCGGCGAACTGGCCCAACCGCTGCTGGAGGCGATCGGGGCCGAGGTCATTCCGCTGTACTGTGACGTGGATGGCACCTTCCCCAATCACCACCCCGACCCGAGCGACCCGGCCAATCTGGAAGACCTGATCCAGACCGTGAAGCGCTTCGACGCGGATATCGGCCTGGCCTTCGATGGCGACGGCGACCGCCTGGGCGTGGTCACCCGGGAAGGCAGGATCATCTACGCCGACCGCCTGCTGATGCTGTTCGCCGCCGATGTGCTGCAGCGCAATCCCGGCGCACTGGTCATCTACGACGTGAAGTGCAGCGGCAAGCTGTCCGATTACGTGCTGCGCAATGGCGGCAGCCCGATGATGTGGAAGACCGGGCACTCGCTGATCAAGGCCAAGATGCGCGAAACCGACGCCGAGCTGGCCGGTGAGATGAGCGGGCACTTCTTCTTCAAGGAGCGCTGGTTCGGTTTCGACGATGGCCTGTATGCGGCCTCGCGCCTGCTGGAAATCCTGGCCCAGCGCGAAGAAACGCCGTCGGAAGTGCTGGACGAACTGCCCGACAGCGTGTCCACCCCGGAGCTGAAGGTGGCGGTGGAAACCGGCACGCCGCACGCGCTGGTGTCGCTGTTCGTTTCGGCGGCCCAGAGTGAGGAGTCGCCGTTCGCCGGTGCGCGGCTGTCGACCATCGACGGCCTGCGTGCGGACTTCCCGGACGGCTGGGGCCTGCTGCGCGCCTCCAACACCACCCCGGTGCTGGTGCTGCGTTTCGAAGGCAACGACGAGACCGCGCTGGAGCGCATCAAGGCCCTGTTCCGCGAACAGCTGCAGCCGCTGCTGCCGGGCGTGGAACTGGGCTTCTAGAAAGACGTACCGACCAACGGTCGGTACCTACCCTGCAGGTCGGCAGCCAACGCCGCCATCCCCGGTAGGTATCGACCGTTGGTCGATACAATCGATGCGGTCGGCAGCCAACGCCGCTATCCCCGGTAGGTATCGACCGTTGGTCGATACAATCGATGCGGTCGGCAGCCAACGCCGCTATCCCCGGTAGGTATCGACCGTTGGTCGATACAATCGATGCGGTCGGCAGCCAACGCCGCCATCCCCGGTAGGTATCGACCGTTGGTCGATACAATCGATGCGGTCGGCAGCCAACGCCGCCATCCCCGGTAGGTATCGACCGTTGGTCGATACAACGCGCACCCCGGTCACCCCTTGAACCGCAACCCCACGCCGGGCTCGGTGAAGAGGTAGCGCGAATCCAGCGCCGAATCGCCCAGCTTGTGCCGCAGCTTGCCCACGAGAATGCGCAGGTAATGCGTGTCGTGCTGGTGGGTAGGCCCCCAGATTTCGGCCAGGATCTGCGGCTGGGTCACCACCCGGCCGGCGTTGCGCAGCAGCAGCGACAGCAGTGCATATTCCTTGCGGGTCAGCGCCACCGGTGCGCCGTCCAGGTGCACCTCGCGGCGCACCAGGTCGATGTGCAGGTGGCCATCGTCGAACTGCGGCAGCGCCCCGTCGGCCGACACCGTGCGCGAGCGCAGCAGCGCACGCACCCGCGCCATCAGCTCCTGGGTGCCGAACGGCTTGGTCACATAGTCGTTGGCGCCGTTGTCCAGCGCCTGCACCTTCTCGGTTTCGCTGGCGCGCACCGTGAGCATGATCACCGGCACCTGGCTCCACTGGCGCAGCTCGGCCAGCACCTGGTGGCCTTCCATGTCCGGCAGGCCGATATCCAGAATCACAAGGTCCGCGCCCTCGGTCACCAGCTGCTCCAGCCCGTCCTGGCCGCTGGCCGCCTGCAGCACCCGGTAGCCCTGCGCGCGCAGGCTGATCTCGAGGAAGCGGCGGATCTGCGCTTCGTCGTCGATCACCAGTACGCGCGCCGGTGGCACGCCGTGGGCAGCATCAGGATTCGTCGTGGTCATCGGCAGGGTGGGGTTGCAGCAGGGGGAGCGTGATGCGGATCAGGGTACCGCGTCCGTCGCGGCCCGGCAGCGCCTGCACGCGGCCCCCGTGCGCGCCGATCATGCCCTGGGTGATGGTCAGCCCCAGCCCGGTGCCATGCCGGCCGCGGTCGCCACGCTCCACGCTGTAGAACATGTCGAAGATGCGCGCGCGCTCCTCGTCGGGAATGCCGGGGCCGGCGTCGAGCACGTCGATGCGCAGCTCGCCGTCCACCAGGCGGGCCTGCACCTCCACCGGTTCACCCGGCGGGGAGAACTTGGCCGCGTTTTCCATCACGTTGAACACCGCCTGTTCCACCAACGCCGGGTGGACCCAGATCGGCTCCAGCGTGCCGGGGATGTCCAGCTGCAGTCTGACCCCGGGTTGATAGCGCTGCAGGCGGCGCGCCGCCGACCCGACCAGTTCGTCCACGCCGATCCAGTCGCGGTTGATCTTCAACCCCTCGTGGCCCAGCCGGGTCATGTCCAGCAGGTTCTGGATGTAGCGGTCCAGCCGCTCACCTTCCACCAGGATGGTGTCGAGCAGCGCACGGCGGTCGCTGGCGTCCATGGCATCGGCGTAGCTGGACAGGCTGTCGGCCGAGCCGATCATCGCGGCCAGCGGCGAGCGCAGGTCGTGGGACACCGACGACAGCAGCGCCGAGCGCAGCCGTTCGGTCTCGTTGCTCACATGGGCTTTTTCCAGGTCCGCCACCAGCCGCGTGCGCAACGCCGCCTGCGCGATGTCATCCACCATCGCCTCGGCCAGCTGGCGCTGCTCCGGGGTCAGGCGCGGCGCGCTGCGTGGGAAGCGCATGCCGGCCACGCCGATCGCGCGGTCGTCGCCATCCAGCAGGGGCAGGAACCACCATTCCGCACCGGCCAGGGTGTCGGTGAAGCGGCCGCTGGCCTGCCCATGGCGCTTGGCCCAGTCGGCGGCGGCCAGGTCGGTGTCGCCAGGCGCGGCGCTGCCGCTGGTGCTGGTGTCGGCACCGATGCGCACCCAGGCCGGCGCATCCAGCGCCTGCTCCAGCGCTTCGCGGCCGGCTTGGGCTACCTGTTCGTTGCTGGCCGCGCGGGTCAGTTGCCCGCCCAGCACCTGGCGCGCGTTGGCGTGCCGGTTGGCCGCGCGCAGCGCCACTACCTGCATGCGCAGGCGCGAGGCCAGGCGCCCGGCCACCAGAGCCGCCACCAGGAACAGGAACACGGTGATCACGCCCTGGCGCGCGCTGATCGCGAACGTGAAGCGCGGGGCGATGAAGAAGAAGTTGTAGGCCAGGAAACACAGCGCCGCCGCCATCACCGCCGCACTGGTGCGGCTGCGCGCGGCCACCACCACCACCGCCACGATGAACACCATGGACAGGTCGTACAGCCCCACCCAGCGCTCGGCCACCAGCGCCACCAGGCAGGCCAGCGCGGTGGCGGTGATCGCCAGCAGGGAGTCGCGGCCGGTGCTGAGCGTGGGCATCGACAGGCCGTGGCGGCGCGCATGCGCGCGCGCCTGTGGGGTGCCGATGATGGTGATCTCGTAGTGCGCGCCGCGCTGGATCAGCTGCTGGGTCAGGGTGCGGTTGAGCATGCGCGCGAACGGGCGCTCGCGGGTGCGGCCCAGCACCAGGGTGGAGACGCTGTTATGCGCGGCATGGTCGAGCAGCGCATCGGCAATGCTGGGGCCGTGCAGCAGCTCGGCCTCGCCGCCCAGCCGCCGCGCCAGCGCGAACGCCGCGTCGATCTCGCGGCGGGTACTGTCGTCTTCGCGGCGGCGCTGCACGGTCACCACCGTCCACGGCGCATCGCGGCGCTCCGCAATGCGCCGGCCCACCCGCACCAGGTACTCGCTCTGGCCGCCGCCGTCGATCGCCACCAGCACCCGGCGGCGCAGCGGCAGGTTGCCCTCGCCACGCGCCGCACGGGTTTCGCGCAGGCTGTTGTCCACGCGGTCGGCCGCTTCCTGCATGGCCAGTTCGCGCAGCGCGGTGAGGTTGGCGGGGGAGAAGAACGCCTGCAGCGCCTGCGCCGCCTGCTCAGGCACGTACACCTTGCCCTGCTGCAGCCGCTCGATCAGCTCGCGCGGGGGCAGATCGACCAGCACGATGTCGTGCAGCCGGTCGAGCACCGCATCGGGCACGGTCTCGCTGACCCGCACCCCGGTGATGCGCATCACCACATCGTTGAGGCTTTCCAGGTGCTGGATGTTGAGCGTGGTCCAGACATCGATACCCGCTTCCAGCAACTCCATCACGTCCTGCCAGCGCCGCTCGTGGCGGCTGCCCGGCACGTTGCGGTGGGCCAGCTCGTCCACCAGCACCAGCGCCGGGTGGCGCGCCAGCACCGCGTCCAGGTCCATTTCCTGCAGCGCGTGCTGCTGGTACTCGCGCTGCAGCAGCGGCACCTGCGGCAGGCCCTCCAGCAACGCCGAGGTCTCGGCGCGGCCGTGGGTTTCCACCAGCCCCACCACCACGTCCACGCCCCGGCGCAGCTGCTCGTGCGCGCGGCCGAGCATGCTGTAGGTCTTGCCCACGCCGGGGGCGGCGCCCAGGAACACGGTGAGTTTGCCGCCGGCCTCGCGCTGCAGGCTTTCCACCAGCGCGTCGGCCTGTCGGGTGCGGGAGTCGGTCATGGGGGCAGAGTGTGCGCCGTTTGCCGGCAAGGCGACATCATCGTGCAGACGGCCCGGCGGCGCTCGCGGCGTGGCCACGGTTCACGTCGTCCAATGCCATGTTCAACGTCATGACGTTCACCCGCGGCTGCCCGAACACACCCCACTGCGGCCCCTGCGTATGGGCGTCCACCAGCGCCTGCACCCGGGTGACGTCCAGCCCGCGGTTGCCCGCAACGCGCTTCACCTGGACGGCTGCGGCGGCCGGGGACAGCTCGGGGTCCATGCCCGCGCCGGACTGGGTCACCAGGTCGCCCGGCACCTGGGCTGCGGTGATGCCTTCGCGCGCTGCCACGGTGCGGGTAGCCTCGGCCACGCGCTCCTGCAGGGCAGGGTTGCTGCGCGCCAGGTTGCTGCCGGCGGCCGCCATCGGGTCGTAATTGGCGGCCGACGGGCGCGTCTGGAAATAGCCATCGCCCACGAACGGCTGCGCCACCAGGCGCGAGCCGCGCACCTGGCCGTTCTCCAGCAGCAGGCTGCCTTCGGCCTGTACGGGGAACAGCGCAGCGCTGATGCCGGTGGTGGCCACGGCGTACGCCAGGCCGAGCAGCAGAATGCTGGCCACGCCCAGGCCGATGGCCGGGCGCAGCGCCCCCTGCTGCTGCAGGGAGGTTGAACGGTCGGCGCGGGCACGCACCGGGCGGGAAAGCGGAGCAGCAGCGGAGCGGTTCATGCGCCAAATACCGAGAAGAGGAAGAGGTCGATCAACTTGATGGCCGCGAACGGCAGCAGCACGCCGCCCAGCCCGTACACCAGCATGTTCCGGCGCAGCAGCGCGGTGGCCGTGGCCGGGCGGAAGCGCACCCCGCGCAGGGCGAGTGGAATCAGCGCCGGAATCACCAGCGCGTTGAAGATCAGCGCCGCAAGCACCGCGTTGCGCGGGCTGGACAGGTGCATCACGTTCAAGGTGGCCATGGCCGGCAGGGTGGCGGCAAACAACGCAGGCAGGATCGCGAAGTACTTGGAGACATCGTTGGCCAGCGAGAAGGTGGTCAGCGCGCCGCGCGTGATCAGCTGCTGCTTGCCCACTTCCACCACGGCCAGCAGTTTGGTCGGGTCCGAATCCAGGTCCACCATGTTGCCGGCTTCCTTGGCCGCCTGCGTACCGGAGTTCATCGCCAGGCCGATGTCGGCCTGGGCCAGCGCGGGTGCGTCATTGGTGCCATCGCCCACCATCGCCACTAGGCGTCCACCGGCCTGCTCGGCACGGATACGCGCCAGCTTGTCCTCCGGGCGCGCCTCGGCGATGTAGTCGTCCACGCCGGCTTCAGCGGCAATGGCCGCTGCGGTGAGCGGGTTGTCGCCGGTGATCATCACCGTGCGGATGCCCATTGCGCGCAGCTGGGCGAACTTCTCGCGCATGCCGTGCTTGACCACGTCGCTCAGTTCGATCACGCCCAGCACATGGCGGCCTTCGCACACGACCAGCGGCGTGGCGCCGTTGCGCGCCACCTGCTCCACCCGCCCGGCCAGCTCGGCCGGCACGCTGCCGCCCAGTTCACGCACATAGGCGGTGATCGCATCGGCCGCGCCTTTGCGGATGCGCCGGCCACCGTCCAGATTCACACCGGACATGCGGGTCTGTGCGCTGAAGGCAAGGTACTGCGCGCGGTCAGGCTCGGCGGTGGTGCAGCCCTGCTCGCGCGCCAGGCGCACGATCGATTTGCCTTCCGGGGTCGGGTCGGCCAGCGAGGACAGCAGCGCCGCTTCGCGCAGCTGGGTCGCCTCGATCCCGGCCAGTGCATGGAAGTGGCTGGCTTGGCGGTCGCCGTGGGTGATGGTGCCGGTCTTGTCCAGCAGCAGCACGTCCACGTCACCGGCCACTTCCACCGCCTTGCCCGACTTGGCCAGGATGTTGGCGGCCAGCGCCCGGTTCATGCCGGCAATACCGATCGCCGGCAGCAGCCCACCAATGGTGGTGGGAATCAGGCACACCAGCAGCGCGATCAGCAGCAGCGGGTCCACCTGCACGCCGACAAAGGCGCCGATGGCCGGCAGCGTGGCCACCACCACCAGGAAGGTCAGCGTCATTGCCGCCAGCAGCAGGGTCAGCGCGACCTCGTTGGGCGTCTTCTGCCGGTTGGCACCTTCCACCAGCGCGATCATCCGGTCCAGGAAGCTGTGCCCGGGTTCGGCGGTGATCTTCACGATGATCTGGTCGGACAGCACCTTGGTGCCGCCGATCACACCACTGCGGTCGGTACCGGCCTCGCGCAGCACCGGTGCCGATTCACCGGTCACCGCCGCCTCGTTGATGGTGGCCAGGCCCTGCACGATCTCGCCATCGGCCGGCACCAGTTCGCCGGCGCTCACGATCACATGGTCGCCCGGTCGCAGTTCGGCGGCCGGTACCTGGGTTTCGCTGGCACCGGCATGCGCGGCGGCCAGGCGCCGTGCGCTCAGGTCCTGGCGCGCACGTCGCAGCGAAGCCGCCTGGCCACGGCCGCGCGCTTCGGCCACCGCTTCGGCGAAGTTGCCGAACAGCACGGTCAGCAGCAGGATCGCGGTGACGGTCAGGCCGAAGCCCAGCGGCGCATTGCCGGTGAGGGTGACCAGCAGGCTCACCAGCGTGCCCACCATCACCACCGCCATCACCGGGCTGTGCACCAGGTGGCGCGGCGAGAGTTTGATGACTGCATCGCGCAGGGCCCGGCGCAGGCCGGCTGCATCGAGCAGGCGCGGGCGGCGGGAAGAAGCTGCATTCAAGGGATAGGTACTCATGGTTTCACGTCTCAGCGCAGCGTCAGCGACAGGTGGTCGGCGACCGGGCCCAGCACCAGCGCCGGCATGAACTGCAATACGGTCAGGATGACGATCAGCGCGATCAGGGTCAGCGCGAAGGTCGGGGTTTCAATCTGCAGCGTGCCGGCCGATTCCGGGGCGCGGCGCTTGGCCGCCAGCTGGGCGCAGACGATCAGCGGAATCACCAGCACCGGGTAGCGGCCCAGCAGCAGCACCAGCGTGCAGCTCAGGTTCCACCACGGGGTCGCATCGCCCAGCCCTTCAAAGCCCGAGCCGTTGTTGGCGAACGCCGACACGTACTCGTAGAACACCTGGCTGACCCCATGGAAGGCGGGGTTGGAGGTACCGGTAATGGAGGGAATGGCCAGGGTGATCGCGGTGAAGGCCAGGATGGTGATCGGCTGCAGCAGCACCAGCAGCGCCAGCAGCTTTACCTGCGGGGTTTCCAGCTTGCGGCCCAGCAGTTCGGGGGTTCGCCCGGTCATCAGCCCGGCCAGGAATACGCCCAGCAGCAGGTACACGATGAACTGCTGCAGGCCGCAGCCGATGCCGCCCCAGATCGCGTTGATCAGCATGTTGACCATCGGCACCGCACCGGCGAGCGGGCTGAGCGAATCGTGCATGCCGTTGACCGAGCCATTGGAGACCTGGGTGGTGATGGCCGCCCACAGGCCGGTGCCGTCCGCGCCCAGGCGCACTTCCTTGCCCTCCATCAACAGCGGGCTGGCGGCCGTGGCCGAATGGCCTTCAAGCCACACCGTGGCCGCAACCGAAACGCTCGACATCGCCAGCATGCAGCCGAACACAAGCCCGGCCAGCCGCTTGCGCCCGGTGAAGGCGCCCAGCATGAACACCACCGCGATCGGAATCAGCAGGATGCCGATCAGCTCCAGCGCGTTCGACAGCGGGGTCGGGTTTTCCAGCGGCATGCTGCTGTTGGGGCCATACCAGCCGCCGCCGTTGGTACCCAGCTGCTTGGCCGCCACCATCGCGGCCACCGGGCCCAGCGGCAGCTTCTGGCTTTCCATGCCGGCAGCGGCATCGATCGGGGTCGCAGTCGGGCCACCGGCCAGCGTGGAGGGCACGCCCTGGCTGGTCAGCAGCACCGCCCACAGCAGGCACAGCGGCAGCATGAAGCGCACGCAGGCGCGCACCACGTCGGCGTAGTAGTTGCCCACGTCGATGCGGCGGTCGGCCGGCAGAGCGGGCTCGGCGGCATCGCCGTCCGGTGCCTTGCCGAACAGCGCACGCAGCGTGGCCACCACCAGCGCCAGCCCCATCATCGGGGTGACCACCTGCAGGCCGGTGATCGCGGTCATCTGCGAGAAGTACGACAGCTGCGCCTGGCCGGAGTAGTGCTGCTGGTTGGTGTTGGTCAGGAACGACACCATCGTATGCAGCGCCGTATCCCAGCGCATGTTGGGAATCTGGTCGGGGTTGAACGGCAGCCAGGCCTGGGTCATGAACACCGCCTGCACCAGCACGGCAATGACCACATTGCTGAGCACGAACGCGCCTGCGTAGCCGCGCCAGCTCATGCCACGGGCGGGGTCCACGCCCAATACGCGGTACAGCGGCTTTTCAATCCAGCCGAACAGCGCATCGCCGCGCATCGCCCCGCCGCGCATCACCCGCGCCAGGTACAGCCCAAGCGGAAAGGCCAGCACGATGCTGGCCAGGAGAATCAACAGGATCTCGGTCATGGTCGGCTCCGGTCAGAACTTTTCGGGCGCAAGCACGACGTACAGCAGATAGGCGGCGGCGACGAACACCAGCACCCCGCAGACCAGCGAAAGCCAGGCAGGCAGGGAAGGGCTCGCCGCAGCGGCGGCGGCAACAACAGGCAGGGTCAGGCTCATGGGACGTCCAGGTGGAACCACTCCACGTCAGGCCGCCATGGTGTTCCCCACGGGCGTAACGGCTCCACGCCTGGCAGCCGCCGCGCGCGTAAAAAGTGCATAAAAAAGGGGCGCCAGGTAAAACCTGACGCCCCGCATTGCCAACCGCGTCGCGTGCTTCTGCGCCCTTACCCGCGCGGGTCGGTCGCCACACCCTTCAGCAACCGGTACCGCTGCAGGGTCTCCTCGATTTCCACGTCCAGCGCCTTGCGCTGCTCCAGATAGGACGCCTGCATCCGCTTCTGCGCCACCAGCTCGGCGTGGCGCAGGCGGATGTCCTCGGCCTGCTTGGGCAGTACCGGTTGCCCGGCCAGCTCGCGGTCGCCCGCACTGCCCAGCAGGGTCACCAGTGCTTCGCGCAGGCTGGCCACGTTGTAGTTGGCGGTGTTGACGTTGTTGTCCAGGATCCCGGTGCGTTCCACGAACACCCGGCGCAGGTCGCTTTCGTCCTGGTAGGTCGACAGCATGGCCTGCTCGGTGCGCTTGCGGGTTTCCTCGGCGGCCTTGTCCATCTGCAGCTGGGCGGCGGCCACGGCCGCGTCCGCACGCTCTTCGTCGGTGAGGCTGCGCTCCACGCCCCCCCTGCGCAGCCCGCTGTTGACGCTGAACTCCTCACGCGCGCTGTTCACCGCTTCCTGCGGCAAGGCGTCGCTGCAGATGCGCTCACTGCCCTTGTTCCAGCAGTACAGCTTTTTCGGTTTGGCGTCGGCGCTGCTGCGCTGGGCCTGTGCTTCAAGCACGGGCGCGGCCAGCAACAGGCTGATGATGGTGAACGTGGCAATCCTGGACATGGGAGCCCCCTGCTCTCAACGCGTAGGACGGCTGCCGTAACGGGAACGATAGTCCTCCAGCGGCTGCCGGTACCCGACAAGTTCCGGATTTCCGGAGGCAAAATCAAGCAGGTCGGCCAGCGTGGCCACGGCCACCACCGGAATGCCGGCTTCCTCGGCCACGGCCTGGGCGGCCGAACGGCGGTCCTGCTCCGAAGCGATCTCCTGGCGGTCCAGTGCCACCACGATGCCGGCTGGCGTACCGCCGGCCTGCTTGATGATGGTCAGCGCTTCGCGGATGGCGGTGCCGGCGGTGATCACATCGTCCACGATCAGCACGCGCTTGCCGTTCATGTCCGCGCCGATCAGGTTGCCGCCTTCACCATGCTCCTTGGCTTCCTTGCGGTTGAAGCTCAGCGGCAGGTCGCGACCGCGCTGGGCGAACTCGCAGGCGGTGGCGGTGGCCAGCGGAATGCCCTTGTAGGCCGGACCGAACACCACGTCGAACTTCAGGTCGGTGGCTTCCACCGCATCGGCGTAGCAGGCGGCCAGCTGGGCCATGCGGGCGCCGGAATCGAAACGGCCGGCGTTGAAGAAGTACGGGCTCAGGCGGCCGGACTTGAGGGTGAACTGGCCAAAACGCAGCGCGTCGGCGGTCAGCGCCAGCTGCAGGAAACGGTAACGGTGGTCGCTCATCTGACGCTCTATTCAATTTTCTTGGAGCGCAGATGCTAATGCATCGGCGCCAATTCAGGCTCGCAGCCGGCCGTGGCACCGTCCTGCAGCGGCCGGATCCGGCCAGCCGATGGGCCGGCCAACCCGGTATGCTTTGGCCGTTACGTACCAGACCCGGGTCAGCATGCGCATCATCAGTTTCAACGCCAATGGCATCCGTTCCGCCGCCACCAAGGGCTTCCTGGAGTGGTTCCGTGCCCAGGATGCCGACGTGCTGTGCATCCAGGAGACCAAGGCCCAGGAAGACCAGCTGACCGATCCGATGTTCCGCCCGGACGGCCATCACTGCTTCTACCGTGACGCCATCACCAAGAAGGGCTACAGCGGCGTGGCCATCTACAGCAAGCGTGAGCCCGACCAGGTGATCACCTCGCTGGGCTGGGCTCCCTTCGACGACGAAGGCCGCTACATCGAAGCCCGCTACGGCAACCTCAGCGTGGTCTCCTTCTACATCCCGTCGGGCAGCTCCGGCGACCTGCGCCAAGGCTTCAAGTACGAAGTGATGGAGTGGCTGCGCCCGATCCTGGCCCAGTGGCTGGCCAGTGGCCGCGACTATGTGCTGTGCGGGGACTGGAACATCGTCCGGTCGGCGCTGGACATCAAGAACTGGAAATCCAACCAGAAGAATTCCGGCTGCCTGCCGCCCGAGCGCGACTGGCTCAACGGTCAGTGCGTGGATGCCGGCCAGGCGCTGGATATCGCAGGCGGCCAGGGCTGGACCGACGCCTACCGCCTGTTGCATCCCACCGGCGAGGATTACACCTGGTGGAGCAACCGCGGCGCGGCACGGGCCAACAACGTCGGTTGGCGCATCGACTACCAGTTCGTCAGCCCCGGGCTGCGCGAGCGCCTGCGTGGCTGCTCGATCTACCGCGATGAGCGCTTCTCCGACCATGCCCCGTTCACGGTGGACTACGCGCCATGAGTGACGCGCCCGCCGCCAAGCCCCGCCGCCCCTGGCAGCGGGTGCTGGCCAACCTGCGCGAGCGCAAGGTGCTGGCCATGTTGCTGCTGGGCTTCAGCTCCGGCCTGCCGATCTACCTGGTGGGCAACACGCTGGGCTTCTGGATGCGCAAGGAAGGCATCGACCTGAGCACCATCGGCTTCCTGTCATGGGTAGGCCTGGCCTACACCCTGAAATTCCTCTGGGCGCCGGTGGTGGACCGTACCGACGCCCCGGGCCTGGGCTGGCTCGGCCGCCGTCGCGGCTGGATGCTGCTGTCGCAGATCGTGGTGGCCGCCGGCCTGGTGGGCATGGCCGTGGTGCAGCCCAAGGGCGGGCATGTGCTGTTCCTTGGCATTGCCTGGGAGCATGTGGCGGTCTTCGGGGTGATGGCGGTCATCGTGGCCTTCGCCTCGGCCACGCAGGACATCGTGATCGATGCCTGGCGCATCGAGAGCGCGTCCAACAGCGAGCAGCTCGGCCTGCTCACCTCCTCGTCCGCACTGGGCTACCGCACTGCGTTGCTCGTTACTGACGCGCTGATCCTGCTGATCGCCGCGCGGGTAGGCTGGCAGGTCTCCTACGAAATCATGGCCGCGCTCATGGCCGTGGGCGTGGTGGCGGTCATCACCGCCCGCGAGCCGGCCCGCGCCGTAGCGGCCGTGCACGCCCAGGCCGCCCCGCTGTGGTCCCCGCGGGGGCTGTTCGATGCTGTGGTCGGCCCGTTCGTGGCCTTCATCCGCGAACACCGCAGCGGCGCGATCCTGATCCTGGTGGCCATCAGCGTGTACCGCATGGCCGATTTCATCATGGGCCCGATGGCCAACCCGTTCTACGTCGACCTGGGCCTGAGCGAAGACACGGTCGGTGCGGTGCGCGGCTCGGTCGGGCTGGTGGCCACCTTCTTCGGCATTGCCGCCGCCGGGTTGGTGTCGGTGCGCTGGGGCGTGCTGGTCACGCTGGTGGTGGGCGCCGTGCTCGGCCCGGCGTCCAATCTCGCGTTCGCCTGGCTGGCCTACGTGGGGCCGGACGCCACCCACTTCGCCGCCGCCATGGCCATCGACAACTTTGCCAGCGGCTTTGCCGGCACGGCGTTGATCGCCTACATGTCCAGCCTCACCAACATCGGCTACACCGCCACCCAGTACGCCCTGCTCAGCTCGTTCTACGCCATGCCCGGCAAGGCGCTGAAAGGCCTGTCCGGCTGGGCGGTGCAGTCGCTGGCGCAAGGCCGCACCCTGCTGGAGGGCTATGCGTTGTTCTTCATCGGCACCGCGCTGATCGGCATTCCGGTGGTGATCCTGTGCGCGCTGCTGATCGTGCAGCAACGCCGCCACCTGCGCAGTGCCGGCTGAGCCGAGCTTGCCCGCACCCCCCGGCTGGGCCATGATCAACCCCGTTGTGCCGTGGGGGCGGTGCGTTGCCAACAGGGGAAAATCACATGGTTGATCTGGTGCTGCGCGACCTGGACCCGCTGCTCAACGAGCGCATCCGCCGGGTGGCGGTCGCGCGTGGCTGGACCCGCGAGCACACCTGCATCGTCCTGCTGGAGCAGGGCCTGTTCGCCAGCGAACTGGAAGTCCGCAGCGGCTTCCAGGACCCGGAAGTAAACGCCCTGGCCGAAGCCATCGCCGCCCTCCAGGCGCTACCGGACGTAAAAGCCTTCTAAGCCCGACCGGTAGAGCCGACTGTTAGTCGGCTGCTCCACCCCAGGCCCCCATAAGCCCTTCTGGTGTCGCGCGTCACCGCATTACCGCGTTGCCGACTGACAGTCGGCACTACCTCGCATCCCTTACGCCGGGTGGATCGCGCCCAGGATGCGCGGTCCACGCGCCCCGGTCACGCTGGGCAGGTTGCCGGGCAACCCCTGCAGTGTCCGGTGGGCCAACCACGCGAACCCCATCGCTTCCAGGTAATCCGGGTCCAGCCCGTGCGCCGCACTGGATTCCACCACCACCCCGGGCAACCGCGCGCCGAGCCGCCGCAGCAGCTGCGGGTTGCGAACCCCGCCGCCGCACACCAGCACCCGTCTGGCGCCGGGCAGGTGAGCCTGCAGCGCGTCAGCGACAGTGGCCGCCGTCAGTTCCAGCAACGTCGCCTGCACGTCGGCCGGTGCCCGTTGCCGGTCGCCCAGCGCCCGCTCGGCCCAGTCCAGATGGAACTGCTCGCGCCCTGTGCTCTTCGGTGGCGGCAGCGCGAACCACGGATCGGCCCGCCAGTGCGCCAGCAGGGCGTCATCCACCTGCCCACTGGCCGCAAACGCCCCGTCCGCATCGAACGGCGCGCCGGTGTGCCGCTCGCACCAGGCGTCCATCAGCGCATTGGCCGGGCCGGTATCGAAGCCGCGCGGCGTGCCCTCGCGCGGAATCAGGGTCAGGTTCGCAATGCCGCCCAGGTTCAGCACCGCCCGGTCCTCGTCGGCCGTGCCCAGCATCGCCAGGTGGAAGGCCGGCATCAGCGGCGCGCCATGTCCACCGGCGGCGACATCGCGGCGGCGGAAGTCGGCCACCGTGGTGATGCCGGTCAGCTCCGCAATCCGGTTGGCGTCGCCCAGCTGGCAGGTAAAGGCCGGATCGGCCAGCGGCCGGTGGCGCACGGTCTGCCCATGCGAGCCGATCGCCCGCACCTGCGCCGGGGTCACTCCGGCCTGTGCCAGCAGGCGATTGGCCGCCGCCGCGAACGCGATGCCGATCTGCGCATCGATCCGCCCCAGCGTATCCAGCGACGCCAGTTCGCCGCCTTCGCCCAGCGCCACCAGCTCGGCGCGGAGGGCCGGGTCCCAGCCGTGGGTCAGACCCTCAACGAAGCGGCAGCCGCCTTCGACGGGAAACTGCACCAGCGCGGCATCGATGCCATCGGCGCTGGTGCCGGACATCAGGCCCAGGTAGAGCGGGGTATGCGGATCAGGTGCAGTCATGGCCGGGCGGTTCAACAGGGTGCGTGCAGCTTCCGCGCAACCTGTTGCCGCCGTCAATGCGCGCGCAGCTGCGCGCGCTGTGGCCGGGCGCGGATCAGCCGCGCGCGCCCTTGGCCGGCTTGGCGGCGCTGGCCGTCGCGGTCGGCGTCCTGTCGGACGTCGGTGCCGGGCTGGCATCGGCGTAGATCAGCTTTTCCATACCCTGGATGCGGGCCAGCGCCGGCGCGGTCTGCGCGCGGAAGGCGACCAGCTCGCTGCCCTGCAGCGGTTCCGGCGGCGGCATGGTGACCGACAGCGGATTGCGGTGCACGCCGTTGACGCGGAATTCGTAGTGCAGGTGCGGCCCGGTGGCCAGGCCGGTCGAGCCCACGTAGCCGATCACCGTGCCCTGCGCCACGCGCTGGCCGGTCTTGATCTTGCCGAAGCGCGACATGTGCCCGTACAGGGTGGAGTGGCCCCGACCGTGGTCGAGGATCACCACGTTGCCGTAGCCGCGCTGCACCCCGGCGAACTGCACGCGGGCATCGCCGGCGGCCATGATCGGGGTGCCGGTGCGGGCGGCGTAATCCACGCCCTTGTGCATGCGCATCTTGCCCAGCACCGGGTGCTTGCGCGCGCCGAAGGTCGAGCTCAGGCGCGCGAAGGGAATCGGCATGCGGATGAAGCTCTTCTTCAACGGCCGGCCGCTCACGTCGAAGTACTCGCTCTTGCCGTTGCGGTCGAAGCGGAAACCGCTGTAGGTCTTGCCGCCGGAGGTAAAGGTGGCCGCCAGGATCTTGCTGGTGTCCACCTTCTCGCCTTCGCGCCAGGTTTCGTCCATCACCACGCTGAAACGGTCGCCCGGCTGCAGGTCCTTGGAGAAGTCGATGTCGTACTTGAAGATCTCGTCGGTCATCGTGGCAATCGCCGACGGCGACAGCCCGGCCTTGCGCGCCGCCGCATACAGCGAGCTGGTGATCTCACCGCTGGTCACCACCCGGCGCGTCGAGCTCTCGCGCTTGCTGACCTTCTCGCTGATCTGGTCGCCCTTGAGCGAGAGTTCCACGCGGTTGTCGGCATCGCGGTCGAAGCGGATCGTGCGCAGCTCGCCCGACAGCGGCAGGTCGAAGGCGATTTCCGCGCCCGGGCGCAGCCGGGTCAGCGCGTCGCGGGCGCCGGGGTGTTCCAGCACCTGGTGCATCACCGTGGGCGAGATCCCGGCCTCGTCGAACAGGTCGCTCAGGGTCTGCCCGCGCTGCACACGCAGCACCTGCCAGCTGTCGCCCGGCACCTGCTTCAGGCGCTCCTGGGACAGCGGCGGCAACGGCAGGGCCAGCGTCGAATGGCTGAGCGAGTAGGGCGAATCGATGGTGTGCGAGAAGCCGGGGACGATCGTGGCCACCAGCGCGCCGATGGTGGCGAACAGGCTGGCATGCATCCAATGGCGACGGGTCCAGCGCTCATTGAAGGCTGCGGGAAGATGCTGACGGAGCTTCCGATGCAGGGCGGTGTCGTGGAGAACGTGAAGGCGTTCCTTGAAGCGCTGCTTGCGCGCGCGGCCTTGATCGGTATTCAGCATCGTCTGTGTGTTCCTGGCTGACCCGGATCGCGGGCCCAAACGTCGGTAACATAGACAGGTATAAATATCGCGTCAAACCCTTGTGCCTATTGGCTTTTGTGAAGCGCTTGCGGTTAACTTGTACTTAACGTCATTCATGTAAATAAGGCATTGCCGGGAGTTGCACGTGTCCTCGATTGAACAAGCCCTTGCCCAG
>Ga0209050_1000892_pt1 | contig 39709 bp, 37 predicted proteins | sample Araplavi_mTSA_r2_FD_184276 | JGI IMG/M metagenome (GOLD analysis project Ga0209050, IMG submission 184276) | Arabidopsis root microbial communities from North Carolina, USA - plate scrape MF_Cvi_mTSA_r2 (SPAdes) (version 2) | ecosystem: Host-associated > Plants > Roots > Endosphere | place: USA... | reverse complement strand
AATCGATTTCTTGTCCGGCCCGAGGATCACACTGTGCGGGCCATGCTCGCCATCGCCTTCCAGTGCTTTAAGTAAGGTGATTTTATCAAACTGATCATCGCCGTCGGTGTCCTGAAGCCGGTAGAGTCCGCTGCCTTTTTCAAAGGCCTCGTCCCCGTTATGGTTCACCATCACATACAGACTGTTGAAAGCATAGAGGAGACCTTGTGCATAGCCCATTTGAATTTTGGGTTTTGTCGTATCCGCCAGCTCGGCATTTGTTTTTCCGATTTCCAATTTTTCGATCTTCACCAAGGAATCCGTGCCGACCGGAGAAACCACCAACCGGTATAAGGCGCCGTACTGATCGGAAGTGATCAGTCTGCCTTTGTCGTCGAACGTCATGGCCACCCATGATCCTTGGTCTTTTTCAGAAGGGCTGTACAAATGTTCGGCTTCAAAGCCGGGCTGTAGTTTAAGCTTTTGGATTTTGGGATCTACGTTCGAATCGATGTTGGTAGCCTTGTCGTTGCCGCAGGCGTAAAGCAGGAAGGAAATGGAAAATAATAGCAGGAGCTTTCTCGTGGCGTGATTTGCGGGCATAAGCGGGTTAAGGTTGATGCCCTGAAATTTAAAGCAGGGCTATGGAATCGGCACTAAAAAACGGAAAGTTTCTTCAAAATAGCTTCCGTCCATCCTGTGCCGTCCTGCAACCGATGGCCAGGGCCAAACGCGAACGGTAATCCGCAATGGACAAGCGGTAAAAACGGATTCCGTGTAGCCATAAATTGCTGCGAGCACCACGTAATATAAAATACAGCGCCTCGTGATGGAATTGCTATATTTTATGAATTGGGGATAGGCGGAGACTCCGGGTTGGCTGACTACTTTGCTTCGTGCCCCGGTGACCACAAGATTCCGTGCAGCAGGACAATTCATCCCGCGAAGCATTGACCATCCTTCATTTTGATTATCTTGAAGTCATGCTCCCATACAGGGCGGCGGAATCTCTAAGGGTCAAAATGGAATCAAGAACTTGTAATCCCCTTTGAAAATGAATAATCTACGACTGCTTGTCCTGCTGGTCTTCAGTGTGAGCACAGGCTACGCGCAAAATAAAGGTTCTGTAAAAAAGCAGCCCATCATTGACATGCATTTACATGCCCTTTGGTGGGGCCAAGGGGAGATGATCGGTGCGCTCGGTCTGAAAGCTCCTAAGGATGTAGCGGCCATGCGGGATTCAACCTTTTATTACCTGAGAAAATATAACATAGTCAAAGCTGTCGCGGATGATGCCTTCGCCCTGGATTATTTCCGTTTAGATCCCCAGCGGATCATTCCCGCCCGGCAGGGCATCAATCCGTTGCTTTCTCCCGATCCGATCGACTCGCTGCGGAAATGGTTTAAGGCAGGTACCTACAAGGTTCTCGGAGAGTTTATGCCGCAATACGTAGGATACCGTGCGGATGATCCGCAGTTGGACCCGTACTTTGCGGTCGCCGAAGAATTCAATATCCCGATCGGCATTCACCTGGGCATAGGAAAAGCCGGGTTTCCGAAGTATACGATTGCGAACGGCAACCCGATTTACCTGGAGAGCGTTCTGATCAAACATCCAAAGCTTCGCCTGTATGTGATGCACGCGGGCTATCCCTTCATGAGCGAGATGATAGCCATCCTGTCTACTTATCCCAACGTCTATGTCGACATTGCTGTCATCAACTGGGTGCTCCCTAAAAAAGAGTTTCATTATTACCTGCAGCGTTTGGTAGAAGCGGGATTCGGCGATCGTATCATGTACGGGTCGGACGAGATGATGTGGCCGCAGTCGATCAATATCTCGGTTGAAAATGTGAGGTCCGCATCCTTCCTGACCGAGTCGCAAAAAGAGGATATTTTTTATAACAATGCCGCGCGGTTCCTGCGGCTCTCCGAAGGAGAAATGAAAGCACATAAATAACGAAAGCAGGCAATCTAAATCTGCGTTTCGTCACACCGCCCCGTGTCCATTCCGCTGGCAGCAATACGATGTGGCAGTTCGTGTTTTTTCAGGATCAAACAACTTCCACTTTCCCTCCGATACGACTTCAATGTTATTGTCGATAACTTTAATCGCCGTCTGGTCGTCAATCATATAAGAAGGCACCGGTAGCGTCTTTGCCAACTTTTCCTGATTTGCTAACGAATTATCGGGGAACTGTTCGTGGTCAAGATGAGGATGTATGGCAAAATCGACAAGTCCCAGACACTTATCGCTGTTCGTGGGTAAAGTATGATGGCCATAGGTCGTACCAAAGCGTGTCATGATCATGCTTCCGGCGCTCAAGCCAACATACACCATTTTGTGTAGCAGCGCGGGTAGCATTTCTGCCAGTCCGGATCGTTGCATCCAATAACAAAGATATTGACAGTCGCCACCCCCCACGAGCAGGGCATCCGTCTCTTCAAGCATCGGTGCCCAAAGATCTTTTTTTATGGTGGGCAGCGCCGTGAGCTCCAACAGCCCCAGAGATTTCCAGCCGGCTTCACAAAAAGGATCACCTAGCGTTCCGCAAATTACTTTTCGTATGATTTCAGCACTGCCGCGTATTCCGTAAATAGCTGTAGGGACGAAGAGCGCGTTTGATTCTTCAAGGGGTTTACCTAACAGGTCAACCAATGCGTTGCGGATGCTTTTGTTACTTATGCCCGCCGAAGTGAGAAGAAGTTTCATGTTTTAGCCTGCGTTATATTGATGCAAATCTCGTCCGTGAAAATATTATCATCGCAGGCTGAATGCGACAACTCGAAGGCTAAATGCGACAAAACTCTACTCAAAATTGAGAGGGGAGTGGCATAAGGCAACGGTGTCAGTGCTTATGACTCCGATTGAGATTCGTATCCTGATTTACACCACCATCGGATGCTCATGATATTATGGCATTCTTTTGCTTGAAGATAAGCTTCTGATTTCCGACACCTTCACAGCGCTAACGGGCTTTGCCTCATGACCGAACCGCTTTCTGACATACGTCAGGATCGACGCGAGGGCATGATCGTCCAAATGACCGTGCGCGGGCATGAGTCCATTGTAGGTCTTTCCTTTGACCACGATGTCCCCCTGCATTCCATTCAGTACGACACCGATCAATTTTTCCTCGGATCCTGAGACCCACTCGGAATCGGCCAAGGGAGGGAAACGGTTGTTGTCTCCTTTTCCATCGCCCTGGTGGCATGCCACACAATAGGTATTGTACAATATCCTGCCGCTATAGGTGTCCCCCTCCTGTACCAGGTCCTTGACGGGGTCGGGGTCCCGGATGTAGCTTTGGGTCGCCTTTCGTTTTTCCATGGCGGCCAATTCGGATGGTCCAAATTTGTTCTTGTCTCCTGTATACATCACCCTCCAAATCTTTCCCTGATTGGACTCGCTGACATAGAGTGACCCATCGGGGCCTGTTGAAAGCCCCATCGGCCTGTAGACGGCGTCACTGGTATTCTTAACGATATCGACCTGTGCAAAGCCATCGGCAAAGACTTCCCATTCCCCAGTGGAATTGCCGTTGTCGTCAAAAGGGACAAAACAGACTATGAAGCCGGACATGGGGAACGGTGCACGGTCCGTTGATCCATGAAAGGCAACAAAGACACCGTTGTTATAGCGCTTTGGGAATTGATCACCATGATAGAACATCACATCCATGGGAGCCCAATGTCCCGGAAAACCGATAGCGGGCTCGTTGTATGTACTGGCCTTGCCTACGATTTTGCCATCGCCGCCGTAGCCGGGCTGCAAGACGTTTTTCTTCTGAATTTGATCATAGTAGGCATAGGGCCACCCGTAATCGGACCCTTCGGTCACTTTCATAAGCGTCTCGGAGGGGAGCATGGCGGCCTGCCAATCCGTATAGAGGTCAGGGAAAATGGTATGGAAATTATCGATTCCATTCCCTACGGCATACAGGCTTTTGTCTTTGGGGTTCCATTCCATCCCCACAATGCTTCGGATACCGGTTGCGAATTTGGTCCCGTCTTTTTGGGTCAGACCGATCTTACCGGCATCGAACCGCCATATCCCTGCATGGTTTTCCAACTCTGGACAGGGATCCAGCCCTTTTCCGTTTGGTATTCCGACCGGTCCGTACTTTTCCATGTCCTGGCAGGCGTCGGAGGGCGCCCCAAAAGGCACGTACAGGTTTCCCTTGTCATCAAATGCAACCGGCTTTGTCGTATGCCAGTTCCTTCCTACGTTCGGATCCATATCCGTTAACACCAGTTCCGTTTCACCCGTGGGAACCAATTCACCCGGGGTCATTTTGGTCCGGAAGATATGTTTTCGGGTGCTGACATACAGGTAGCCGTTGTGTATCGTAATACCCGTGGCACCCTTACCACCATCCAGATAATTTCCGAAACGGATAATGCTATCCGCCTTGCCGTCATGGTCAACATCCCGCAGGGCAATGGTCCCGTTGCCATCGTCGGAATGCTGAAGCTGGGCATAGATATCGCCATTGTCGCTCACGGCAATATGCCGGGTCTCGCCAATACTGTCAACGACCACAAGCGCTTCGAACCCGCCGGGGAGAAACAAGCCACCGTTGTCCTTATCCGCTGTTGGCAAAGATGTTTCCGATGGACCGGAACACTGCACGAACACCAGCATTAAAAACAAGCTCAGGGGCACGGTGAAAATATTCGACAATTGTTTCCTGAAATCTAGGGTCATATTCAATACTGATATTCTTTTTCTATTGCTGCTTTCGACATGAGGAGGCTGTCGTCAGCACCTATTATTAGGCTATTCCAATCTACTGGATTAAAATAAGAATGTCTTAAATTAACGTGAAGAGCGGCAGCAGTAAGTGTTGATTGTCAGCGAAGCGTTCGTTACGAACAGGATAAATATAGGGGGGAGTATGGTCGGGAAGGGGTAAGGTGGGCAAGCCATTCGATCCCGAAAGACAAATGACCTGCTCTTTAGCGTGCGCCAATTAATCCCAAATACCGTTCTGCGCGGTGAAGATCACCGGCTGGCCATCCGTTACCATAATGGTATGCTCATGCTGGGCAACAAATCCACCTTTATTTCCGTGCAGCGTCCAGCCATCGGCTTGTGTCTTGGCAAGGGTTGACCGTGTTGAAATGAAGGTCTCTATCGCTACCACCGAATTCTTTTTGAAACGTGTCGTGTTATAGCGGTCGCAGTAGTTCGCAATCTCATGGGGTTCTTCGTGCAGGCCGCGGCCGATGCCATGCCCGGTCAGATTCTTTATCACCGTGTAGCCGGCTTTTTTGGCTTCCGTCTCGATCAACCTGCCGATCTCCGATATCCGGACACCACCGGCAATGTGGCTGATCGCCTTCCGCAATATCGCTTTCGATGCTTCGACCAGTTTGCCATGGCCGTGAATATCTTCACCCAATACAAACGAGCCGCCGTTGTCGGCCCAATAGCCATTTAATTCTGCCGACACATCGATGTTTACCAGGTCGCCTTCTTTCAGGATTTTATCCGCTGAGGGTATGCCATGTGCAGCTTCCTCATTAACACTGATGCAGGTATAGCCGGGGAAACCATAGGTTAGTTTGGGTGCAGAACGGGCGTTCAGCTGTGCCAGCAACTTGCCACCGTACTCGTCGAGTTCCTTTGTTGAGATGCCCGGTTTGGCAAATTCGCGCATCTTTTTAAGGGTGATGGCCACAGCATCACTGGCGTGCTGCATTCCAATTCCTTCGTCTTTGGTAGTGATCGACATTTTAGATTTTTTATCCCTGTCAAAATTAGCAATTAATCGATAGCGTCACATCTTCTTCCCGGGTTTGTGCGAGGTAGTGGGCTGTTTTGGAGGTGTTTGTTTTAAAGATCCGAAACCCGTTTCCAGGGTTCCCGTTTGTACCGGCAATACAAAGAACATGAACAGCGGGGGGCACGTTATCATAACGCGGGACACCCTGTTCGGCTACGGAGGGACTACTATCATGGAATTCGATCTGCTCCTTAAAAATATCGCCCGGCACGTGCAACTCGATCAGACCGAGATCGATTTTTTTACTTCCTTGTTGGAAAGGAAAACGCTAAAAAAGAAAGAATTTTTACTGAAGTACGGGGAAATTTGTAAAACGGAAAATTTCATCGTCAAGGGTTGTCTTAGAGTGTATGCCGTGGATGGAAATGGTTTTGAACACATTGTGATGTTTGGAATTGAAGACTGGTGGGTGAGCGACCTCTTCAGCTTGTGGACAAGTTCCCCAACGATCTACTACATTGACGCGTTGGAGGACACGGAACTTCTGCAAATTTCAAAGGCAAACCTCGACAAGCTTTATGAACGGGTTCCCAAGTTTGAGCGGTTCTTCAGAATAATGCTTCAAAATGCCTACATCGCCCAGCAGCTGCGGATCAACCAAAACCTTTCGTTCACGGCCGAGCAACGTTATCTCAATTTTATTGAAAAGTACCCGTCATTTGCGCGACGGATCCCTCAAAAGCAAATATCGGCTTATCTCGGCATGACGCCTGTCTTTCTCAGCATGCTGCGGAAAAAGTTGAGCAAGAAGTGATTTCTTCAACTACTTTAATTTTTTTGACTTCGATCCGTTGTTTTTTTGAGCGCTGATAATCAATCAAAGCACAAAAAAAATGACACAAAAGATCTTCGCTGCCGATAGCGACCTGACCGGTTTTATAACCCGGCTGACCATCGGACTGGTAATGTTTCCACACGGGGCACAAAAAGTATTGGGCTGGTTTGGCGGGCCTGGTTACGCCAATGAGATGAAGTTTTTTACTGAAACTTTGCATATTCCCTGGCTATTGGCTTTCGCCGTGATCATCATCGAATTTTTGGGGTCCATCTCCCTGATCATTGGCTTTGCGTCGAGGCTTTGGGCGGTTGCCATGATTTTTCTTTTCCTGGGGATCATATTCACAGCACATGTTGACCACGGTTTTTTTATGAATTGGTATGGAAATCAGAAAGGAGAGGGGTTTGAATATCATTTGCTAATCATCGGCTTGTCCCTGGCCACGCTCGTCAAGGGGAGCGGGAGATACTCGGTAGATAGAATTTTGGTTACAAGCAAATAATTTTCGAATGGAAAAAGTAAAGCGTTTGTCACGGATGATCTGCCTGCTGGCGATGGGCTCCTGCGTTTCAAATCCAATGGCGGAAGAAGCCAGGAACCCGGCCAAAGCCATGCCCACTTTTTTCTGGACGTTGTTGTGAGGCCTTATCGAGCCGTCTCCATTTGCTGTAAACAAATTTGTTTATTATGCTATGGTTGTTTAGGGGAATCGCACTACTTTGAAAAGAAAATTGGCGAGGAGCCTCTTGACTAAGACGGCGTTCAGCACGGCTAACCAGATACGAATACATGACGACGACCGACGAAACATTTAAGCTAACCATCCACATGGTCTCCAGTCTCGACGGGATCATCGCAAAAAAAGACAATAGCGTTTCATGGTTTGACACACCCGACCACTACGAGAAAGGCGTTGGTGAACCGGACGTAGCGGCGTTTCTTAAAACCATAGATTGCTATGTCATGGGTGCGCATACCTATGAACACGCCTTAGAGCTTTCAAAATCTTATGGGTGGGCCTACGGCGACGTGCCGACCATGGTAGTAACCCACAGAAACCTCCCCATTAACAGGCCGAACATCGAAACATACTCGGGCGATCTGAACAAACTTGTGAACGAACGACTAAAGCCAAACTACAAAAATGTTTGGCTCGTGGGTGGAGCGATGCTGGCCAGGGATTTCATCCGTGCAAAATTGGCGGACGATATAAGGTTGTCGGTCCTCCCCATTATTTTGGGCGACGGCCTGTTGTTTTTTGATCACATCGGACAAGAACAACCCTTGCACCTGAAAGACGTGACGGCCTACAAAAGCGGCATGGTGGAGCTTTGGTACGAAATCACGATAAATTAAGACTAGTGTCTGCTGATGATGGGCGTTGCGCCATTGGGACCATAGGGTTCTGATGTGGAAATGTAATTCGGCAACCGGGCGTACATACTTCTGGAATGGACCATCATTTTGTCGCCCGAAGGCAAAAGCACGCCAAAATAGGGAATCCGGGTTCCGCCATTGCGGCTTTCATCGTAGCCATCCATGTATACTCTTGCCCCCCTTTGTTGATAGACAATTCTCAATTGTTCCTGGACCGTGAGCATGACCGGCTGTCCGGCTCTTCGATAGTAAGTAACCGGTACAATCTCGTTGGCCAGAAAGGTAATGGTGCTCAGGTCAGGGTAGGCGTAATCGTTGCTACCGGGGGTACGGGAGGGGCCGGCCCATTCGCCATTGGCCGAAACACCGGCAGCCGGGAATATTTCCAACTGAAACGTGGGTGCCTGGTTGGGATCCGCAGCGATGCCCACCATTTTCTTTCGATCCGTGATATAAATAGCGGTTGTTGCAGCGCCGTTGAATCTTGTCTGGATATTGGTGTTGATGCGCGTGCGGCCATCTTGCAGGCTGTCGATGCTGATGATCGTGCCGCTAATGCTGTCGCGCGCTTCTTCAACGCCGCCGGGGAAGAAAATGAACAGCGCGTACATCGTGAAGGTGTTGTCGGAGTTGAATTTCAAACTGCCGGGCAAGGGATATTGGAAACCGTTTCCATCCAGCGTGCCCACCCATTCCGTATTTTTTAGAAAACTTGCATAATCGCTTTTAGACGTTGGGTTAACAGCCGTATCATCTTTTGCAAGAAGCCAAAAGCAAAATGCCAACGGCTGCGATACATAAAATAGTGATTTTCATAACTGATTTCCGTTAGAGGGTGTATGGAGAAAAGCATCATCTTGCCCGACATAAGGCTTGACAAAGGAAGCGATGTGGTTTTGAGGAAGCAATAACCCTTTTAGGTCATGGGCTGTCATAAACTAATTTCAGGCGAGTGGATCATGGCAACAAGGAAGAATTTTATGGTTAAATTTAGCCATCGTCCGAAGGCCGGTTCTTCCCGGGCGTGTAATACTTTTTTGGAATCAACGAACTTGTAAAAGCTTTAGATACTATGGAAAACAGAACAAATCACAACACGGCCAAAGTGCCCCGCATGTCAGAGGTATTTCCGCAGGCGGTCATTGCCGATAAGTTTGTCTTTCTCTCCGGAACCCCTGGCCTTGTTCCGTCGACAGGAAAGCTTAGTGAAGGTTTTGAAGAACAAACGCGACAAGCTTTTTTAAATATAAAGACCATACTGGAAGAGGCTGGAAGTGGACTTGAGAAAATCGTGAAGACGACCGTTTTTATGGTTTCCGGTAACGACTTCGCTTTGCTGAATAAGGTGTATAGTGAAATGTTTCCCACCAATGCCCCGGCGCGAAGCGTGCCTCAGGTCATGCCATTCCCCGGAGGTATTTTGGTGTCGGTAGAGTGCGTTGCGCTTCTATAGCGATATGTCCTTGATAAAATTTTTATTGAGGACGTGTTTTTCACTTACGCAAAAAACATGAACAAGGCGATTATTCTGATCAATGTATTTACCGTTGCGTCCAAGGACCAGCTGATATAACCGTCAGCAAAGGATCTGTCCAGCGCGGGATTGTCAAGTAGGTGCTTGGTTTTACTTCGTTTCGTATTTAAAATCCGCGCCGACCGTTGTCGCTTTCCATTCTTCCAATTCTTCAGACATGGCGGTTAATTTTTCAGAAGCCCTGTTGTAGGCATCCTTCCCCAGAAACAAGTGCATCGGCGGCTCGGGACTTTCGGCCAGCATCATAAATATTTCGGCAGCGCGCGCCGGATCTCCTGCTTGCTGGCCGCTCATCGCAAGATAGCGATCCTGTGTTTTTCTCACCGCTTCATAGCCTTCGATTTTGGTGGGGGTGAACTCAAGTGAGTTCTTAGTCAAAAAACCTGTGCGGAAACCCGACGGTTCGGCCACGGTGACCTTGATCCCAAATTCCTTAACGTCCAGGGCGAGCACTTCAGAAAAAGCAGCGATGGCCGCCTTTGTGGCGGAATATACAGACCACCCGGGAGCCCCCACAAAACCCGCGACTGAACCGACGTTGATGATGTAGCCCGATCGTTGATTCCGCAGCACGGGCAAGACGCTTTTCACGACGTTGATGGTGGCCATGACATTCACGTTGAAGATGTTTCGGATGGCCTGCTCCGTGATGTCTTCCACCGTTCCCGCCATCCCATAGCCCGCATTGTTGACCACCACGTCGATGCGACCGAATGTGGTCAGCGTTTGCTGTATGGAATCGTCAATGCAATCCGGGTTGTTCAAATCGACCGCCAATGGAAGAAAGCGGTCCTTGTCTATCAACCCGACCGCCTGGTGCAGTGTATGCGCATCGCGCGAAGTGGCGGCGACCCTATGGCCGCTGTCGAGTAATTTTTTTACCAGAGTCAATCCCAATCCTTGGGAAGCTCCGGTCACATACCAAACTCTTGAGGTGTTCATGGTGTTATGTTTTGTAGTGCTTGTGCTCGGCATGCTGGTCAAGCGTGCCGCTACTGATAATTATTTCTTATGAGCGTACCACTCCCGACAATTTCGTCCATCACGTTCCTGCGGGTACGCTCACTCGAAATAAAATGACAATAGCTTTTAGTGTCTACGGATAGGAAGCGCTTAATGTGACCGGCACACTCAGCGCTCTTTATACAAGACAATTGGTTTTAGCGGCTTCTGCAATTTTATGAAAAGCCTCGGCGGACAGTCCGTCGATCAGGGACGCTTTCAAATTCAACTGAATGCCCGAGATCTTCAGGTCGGCCATATCCACCTCGACGATGGCCTCGGTGTTCAAGTCGTTGGCCTGAAAACCGGCGTGCTCCAGGGGTGCGCTTAACACCATCGTAAAACATCCCGCGTGCGCTGCGGCGATCAATTCTTCGGGATTGGTTCCGATACCGGACTCGAATCTTGTTTTAAAAGAATAGGGTGTTTGGTTAAGGATGGTGCTTTGAGAGGATATTTCTTCTTTCCCTTCTTTCAGGTTTCCATTCCAATGCGCTTTGGCTGTACGTTTCATCGTGCTTGTTGGTTCGTTCAGAGATGGATGATCTCAAATAAGGGTTAGGCAAGGGTTAACCGATGCTACGGGTTTAGTATCCGTTCGGTTGGGCATCCATAGCTTTGATTACTTTTTTTTGCCCTCAGCCTTTTAAATTCTCAAAGTAAGCCGTGGTTTCCTCCACTATTGATTTCATGAGCGCATCGGCTTTCGTGTGCCGAAGCACCGGCGCTATCTGCCCACCCCAGAACAAGATCATGTCCCATTGCTCTTGTTCCATCGCCGCCGTCCTGAGGGGTGACATAAACTGGGTTTGCAGCGGGAAGGGGAGAAAGCCTTTTTCTTTTTGGTACAAATCTTTGGCTATGCGGCTGGTTAGCCCGCGACCCAGGCGGCCGGTGAAGGCCCTTGACAAGGTGGTATACTTCGCCGCATCCGAGAACAACATCTGTCTATGGATGGGCGTGGCGTTGGATTCGTCGGTGGCCAGGAACGCGGTGCCGATTTGTGCGGCATCTGCGCCGAGCGCCAGGGCGGCGGCCACACCTTTTCCATTGGCAATGCCGCCGGCGGCGATGACCGGCGTTTTTACTTTTTCTTTTATGAGCTGGAGCAACACAAACGTTCCGGTCGTGGACGACTCGGCAGGGGCAAGGAACGAAGGGCGGTGTCCCCCAGCCTCAAAGCCGGAAGCGGTGATGAGATCGACACCCGCCGATTCCAGGGCGATCGCTTCGTCCAACGTAGTCGCTGCCCCCACGGTGACGATGCCCAGCCGGCGACATTGTTCAAGGATGTCGGCCGAGGGTATGCCAAACATAAAGCTGAACACCGGTGGCCGCTGGTGAAGGATCACATCAACTTGATTTTCAAAGCGGCTCTTAAACGGTGCGGGCTTGGCAGGCACGGGTATTCCCAACGCATCAAAATAAGGCTTGAATAAGTCCCGCGCTTTCACAAACTGCTCGTCCGTAACAGTGCCCTCCACGGCGTCGGTATCCGACACCCACAGGTTTAGGTTGTAGGGTTTGTTCGTGGCCGCTTTGATCTGGCGATCCACCTCCAGGATCTCCTGGGGGCTGAGCGTATAGGCCCCGTATCCGCCAAGTCCCCCGGCGTTCGATACTGTTGCCACCAGTTCAACCGACGACAGGTTCCCGCCAAACGGTCCTTGCAGGATGGGATATTGAATACCCAGGCGTTGTGATGCTTTTGTTTGGTACCACATATTGCGTTAAAGTTTATTGAGAGACGTCGGTGATCATTTTATTGACGATCACCCAGCGGTTATCGATTTTATGAAATGACAGGAACTCGTCATAGTTAAAGTCGTACATTTTTACCTGCACCTTCGCCATCGCGATGGAGTTGATCACATCAATCGACAGGATCGTGCCTTTAAAAGGCTTACCGGAATCTTTCGGGCTCTGGCGGTTCTTGACACCGTCGAGGTACACGTCGAGTGTTTTGGCGTAGGGTTGTCCCTTCACATCCCCGAACAATAAGGTGCCGGGATACAAAATGTTTTTCAGTGCATCGAGGTCTCCTTCGTAGATGCCTTTGAAGTAATTATTTTCCAGGGCCTGGGTGATGGCGGCCGAATCTTGTTGCTGGGTTTTCATGGTGTTTGAGTGTTGTGCCTTTAAGACCAGCAAAGCGCCGGTCAGAAAAGCGGTGACCAAAAAGGTTTTCATAGACTAGTTCAGGTGGTGTCCTGCTCCCATGCCACCGTCCACGTCGATGATGGCGCCGCTGACAAAGTTACTTTTTGCAACGGTATATACCATTTGGGCGATGTCTTCCACTTCACCGATGCGGTTCACCAGGTGCAACCCCGCGCTTTGATCGGCTTCCTCGCCGTGCATGGGCGTGCGGATCACACCCGGGGCGATGGTGTTCACACGGATGTTTTGTTTGCCGAATTCAGCAGCCAGTTGCAGGGTGAGGGCGTGGATCGCTCCCTTCGAAGCGATCGGTGCGGTAGAAGGCGCGCCACCCAATGCGTGGTGCACAAGCGGTGTGCCGATATTGATCACAACACCGCCCCGCTGTTTTAGCATTTGAGGAAGGATCGCCTGCGTGGTGAAAAAAGAACCTTTCAGGTTGGTATTCAGAAAGCGGTCCAGGTACGCTTCGTCCACTTCGAGGAAGGGCTTGGTCTCATAGATGCCGGCGTTGTTGATGAGAACATCGGCCGAACCGAATTTCTCCAGGGCCATGGCCAGCAATTTTTCGCCGGTGCTTTTATCCCTGACGTTGCCGGCCACCATGGCGAGGTTTTCACCCCCGCCCAGTTCATGGTAGGCCTGCTCCAGCTTTTCGGATGTCAATGAATTGATCACCACATGGTCGCCCTGACTCAGAAAGAGGCGGGCTACTTCTTTACCGATGCCTGATGAGGCACCGGTAATGATGATGGTTTGCTTTTTCATGGTTTTATTTTTTATCGGCCGTAATACCTTTTTCTCTCAGCACCGACACCTGTTCCCCGGCAAAGCCCCAGTTGTCCAGTTCAACTTCGTGGATGTTCACATGGGTGAGTTGCGGGTCTTTATTTAAGACTTCCGTGATCAGGTCGGTCACGCCCTTGATGAGCTTTTGCTTTTGTTCCCGGGAAACGCCTTCGCGGGTGATTTCAATGTTAATGTATGGCATGGCTTTAGGTGGTTATGCTAAAACGGCTTCGTTGGCAGTTTTCGCGGTGACAATGACATCCAGTTCGAAATGATCATAGATCAGGGTGTCGCCCAGATTCTGAAAGAAGTTGCCGGAGCGGAATTTCATTTCATATTTGGTGCGGTCGATGACCAGTCTGCCGGTGGCCGTTAACAGGTTGCCATCCGTCTTCACCACCGCATCAAAACCAACGGGATGTGTGATGCCTTTGATGGTGAGGTTGCCATGCACGTGGCTGCCATTCAGGGAAACGATCTCCAACACGGCCTCCGGATATTTCTCGGACGAGAAGAAATCATCGGACGCGAGGTGGCCGGCAAACTGCGCGTTGGTCGCGGGGTCGGTGATGTCCAGAATTTTGACGGAAGTGGTATCGACGATGATTTTGCCGCCGGCGAGTTTGCCGTCGCTCAAAAGGAGTTCGCCTCTTTTAATGGCGATGGTGCCGTTGTGTGCACCGGTTACTTTTCTGCCTACCCAGTCGATGTTGCTCTGGGTGCCTACGATTTCAAATTTTTGATTTTTCATTTTTTGGTGTCTTCATTGTGACACTCAAAGTAACGTAGGATGTCGCCGGGGGTCGCGTGACCTAGATCACTTTCAAAAGGCGAAGGAATTTATGTGATGTAGATCACATTTCAGGGATGGTAGAGACGGCTAAGCGTTTCCCGCGAAACGCCGAGGTATGCGGCAATGAGGTTTTTGGGGACGATATTGTAAAGTTCGGGATACTGTTTCAAGAGTTCCTCGTACCGGTCCTTTACGTTGTTGTTCATTACGGAGAGCAACCGTTTTTGGGCGGCGACAAAGCCCTTGTTCGTTCGCCAGCGAAAGAAGTGTTCTACGCTGTGAAGTTCGCCGCACACTTTTTCCCGGTCGGCATTGGCAAGGGAAAGCACCTGCGCATCGGTGATGCAATCCAGGTTAATGGTGGCTTTGGTTTGACTATAGAGTGCGTTGTAATCGGAAGCCCACCAGGTGGGCATGGCAAACTGCAGGATGAGCATTTTCTGATCATCGTTGATAAAGAAGGACTTTAAACAACCCGAGACCACGAAGTACTCCTGCTCCACCAAGTCGCCCTTGCTGATGATGACCTGTCCTTTGTGAAAGCTTTGGCTTTTGAAATGCGAAAAGAAATAGTCAAACTGCTCGTCCGTCAGCAGGACTGTTTTTGCCAGGTGTGTTTTGAGGATCTCTTTAGCGTCCATTCGTAGTTGCCGCCAACAAAAGTAATCAATTTTTGCAGGGAAGCATCCGGCAGCTTATTTATTAAGCAACGTATGGGGCGGATAGCCGAAGTGATTTTTAAAGGCGTGCGAAAAGTGCGAGAGGTTTTCAAAACCCACTTCAAAGTAAACCTCGACGGGTTTTCGCCGCTTTTCGGAGATCTGGTAATGGGCCAGCTGCAATCGTTTTTCTGTCAGCCATTTCTGTGGCGTGGTGTGGTATGTCTTTTTAAAATCCCTTCGAAAGGTGGCCAGGCTCCGGCCGGTGAGATAGCCAAATTTGTCCATCGTCATGTTGAACATGAAATGACGCTCCATAAAGTCGGAGAGGTTTATTTTGCCCGGCTCCTCAAAGTCGGCCAGCAAGCCGTCCACGCTTTTGTCGATAGACCGCAATATGCTGATGGCTTCTTCGATCTTCATGGCGGCGATGTCGGCCGGCAAATTTTCGCCAAGGTCAAAATAGGGGATGAGGGAGGCCAGGCAGCTCTCCAACAGCGGGTGTTTTGTGAAGCGATATACTTTTGAATGCGACACTTTTTTCCCAACGGCCGTGCGTTTTGCATAAAAGTCCTTCAGGCGTTCGGTAGTCAGGTGCATCGCCACGGCCTTGTGGGGCAGCCCGTCTTTGGGATAGTTGATGACCGTCGCCAATTGGTGCCGGGGGATCAGGAAAGTGTCGCGCGCATGGAACGTATAGGTGGCATCGGCCAGTATGATTTTTGTTTCGCCCGAGATAAACCAAACCAGCATGTGGTGCTCGAACATCACTTCTGTTTTGAAAACCTTGCCAGTGTATTCCGACAGCTTGATGTCGGGCGTAATGTATTTCGTTTCAAAGTCCATTTTGAGCAATCGATTTACAAAACTAAAATAAGCCGAATATATGCATTCGGCTCGAGATAATGATTGGAGTGGCGGCGAGCGCTCAATCCACGGGGAATGAAACGCCTGTCATTTTTTCGGTGAGCGTCCATAATTTTTTGGCGAGGGCAGCATCCACCGAGTAGGGTTTGACACCGCGCAAGGACAAGGGCTCATCATATTTGTGTTCGATGTTTCCCAGGTCGAGTTCGGCGATGTCGGCGTTCTCGCAATAAACACCTCCGATGCCGTTCAGGGTTGGGCTGGTCGCACACCATACGGAGGTGGCGGCACCCTGCTCGACGGTTTTAAGTGTGGCCGCCACTTCCGGCTTTATGTTTCCGGCTTCGTCGTGCGTACCCATTTGCTGAAACAACGCCATCGGCGCAACCCGCCCCAGGTCGGTGCCATTGACGGAACCCGGGTGTAATGAAAAAGCCCGTACGCCAAACGTCTTTGCACGATGATCCAATTCGACGGTGAAAAGATTGTTAGCGGTTTTCGATTGCCCGTAACCCTGCAAGGTTTCATATTCCCGCGTCAGAAAATTCGGGTCATCAAAATTGAAGGGGGCCATCTGGTGGCCAAACGACGACACATTCACCACCCGGGCGCCGCTTGCTTTTTTTAGTGCAGGCCAAAGCCGGGCCGTCAACTGAAAATGTCCGAGATGGTTGGTGGCCAGTTGAGATTCGTAACCTCGCTTGTCGCGTTGCAGCGGCACCCACATAATGCCGGCGTTATTGATCAGCCTGTCAAGTGAGCGACCCAGGCCAAGAAATTTTGTCGCAAAAGCATCGATGGATTCCGGCGCCATCAAGTCCATGGCTTCCACCGTTACATTTTTGATGCCCTTCAAATTGTTTGTCGCCTTTTGAATGTCGCGCGCCGGTACGATGACCGTTGCGCCGGCGCCGGCAAGGGTTTTCACCGTCTCCAGGCCTATGCCCGCATAGCCGCCGGTGACGATGGCTGTTTTGCCGCTGAGGTCGATCCCCCGGATAACATCATGAGTGGTTGATTTTGCGTCGAATCCTGAATGGATCGGTTTCTGAAGCATTCCGTTATAATTGTCGTTCATACTGGTTAATTTTAAGCAAAAGTATGAGGCATATCCCGGAGCCGTTTTGTTTAGAACGTCAAGTTACTTTGTTTAAAACGCCATTTTAAGATTCGATTACGATCTGACGCTTTTGAAACACAGACTATAACTTCTTTGCCAAAGTGGCCGGCGTGCTTATCATGGTGTGAGGATCCTTATTTATTTTGACGCTATCGGCGCCTTCTTAAACCTGCCCCACGCTACGAAAGCAGCCATTCCCGCAAAGACTATGTTTACTCCAATCCCCGACGCTTCTCCTCTGACGATATGGAATACGCTTGCGCAAACCATCAGGGCAATGACACCAAGGCCAGCGATGGGGATGAGTTTTGGTTGTGTGCGAAATAGGGACGGAAGGGTTAGTCCAAGCGCACCGAAGACGTCCACCACCCCGGTTAGTTTTACGAACGTCCTGGGGACCTCACCCGTCCACGGCCACAGGGCGGACAGTTTTTCGGTCGGTTGAAACCATTTCGTTGCACCCGCCCAAAGGAGGGTGGCGGCCAGAAGAAGTTGAACGGCCCAAAGGGCGATGTGGAGTGCTCTTGATCTTTGTTGTGTTGTCATGCTGTGGTCCGTTTTTTAGGACGTCCCAAAGTAGCTACATTTGCTTACCGTTGGAAAGCACTATCCCGTTGGATAGTATCTTGCCAACGGGATAGTAAGCACAATCACAGCCAAACTACTAAATCGACAAACGATGCTCACCAAAGGCGGATGTCCGAAGAACATGCTTTCCATACGGGATGCTTTGGAAGCCCTGGAAGGAAGATGGAAATTATTGATCTTATTTTCACTGCAGGCAGGCACCAAGCGATTTAAAGAAATTGCCAAAGAGGTGAATGGAATTACCGACAAAACGTTGTCGAAAGAGTTGAAAATTTTAGAGATGAACCGCCTGGTGAAGCGAGAGGTGTACGACACGTTTCCTCCCACGGTGGAGTATACCATTACTCCCCACGGAAAGTCGCTGGAGAAGGTGATGGAGGAACTCCACTATTGGGGTCTGGCGCACCGCAAGGAAATTATGGGGAAATGACCGTTGTCTTAGGCTTTCCCGGCCATGAAAGTCGGTGTGTTCATTCTATGCGGTAAAATATCCCTCGCTTCATCTGTGAAATCAATTCTACGCTGGAAAAATCCGTTGATCATAATGGGAAGTCCATCCGGAGAGCAGATTTGGGATGGTCAATATCGACGTTCGAAATTTTTAGAGGTATGAATTTTGAGGATTGACGAGCGTATCTTAATACCGCAATATGAAATTTGAACAATATTGCCAGGACGCTCGTGAATTTGTGAACGAAATTGCCGTTGAACTTGGCGATCCCGCGAACAAAGGGCAGGCGGAGCGGATCATGACCTCCGTGCTCCACACCGTGCGAGAGGTCCTGTCACCCGAAGAATCGCTCCATTTTATCGCCCAACTTCCCATGCTGATGAAAGGCATCTATGTGGACGGCTGGCACCTGGAAACAAAGAACCGGATACGGTCCATGCACGAATTTATAGAGTGTTTGATGCTGCAAAGTCCACGGACGGCTCCGTATGATTTTGGTAATGAAGAGAAGGCCGAAGCCAACACCCGGGCTGTCCTCCGGGTAGTACGCCGGCACATGGTCACGGGTGAGATAAAGGATATGGTTAGCCAGTTCCCGGGCGAACTGGCCGATCTGTGGCTCAACGAAACCGAGACGACCGAGCGCGCGCGAACAGCATGAAGATGAAAATGTTTTGTAGAACCATTCTAAATGTTCAAAGCGTCGCGTGAAAACGCATCGCCGAAAACTGGTGCAGGCATGCCACAAATAGATGAATTTATCCTCAATTTTCCGGAGGATAAACGGTCGCAATGTGGTCCGACGAAAATGAGCTGCACGGCTTTATTTTGGTCGATAACATTCTGTTGCCAAAGCAACGATCACAACCTGAAACAGGAATAAAAGCCCGTCCGATTTTACGCGGCAACACCTAATGGTGTGGTTTGCGATTTACCCGGAAGTTGTTAGCGAATCCGTTACGGTTGATGAAGACAATTCTTTTTTGAAAAACCCCCAACAGTAGGGGGATCGTAGCCAGTTATATTTTCCTATATTCATATAGATATTTCAACGATCACGGTTAGCGCACTTTCGCGTTACCCTATCGTAGCATTACTTAGGTTAGATGAGGCAGGCACGTTTACTGCCGTTGTTAAGGGGCCGAAAAACGGCCCCTTTTTTTTGACGACTACGATGCATTTTTTCTTCGATCAAAGAATGCCGGCACAGTCAGTTTCAGCCATTCGTTTGATGAAAACAAACAGACTAGCATCGCCCATACGAATACAATCGGATAGCATTATGCTGATGCATTATCTCCCGGTGGGATTTTGTTTTTGCTTTTTAAGATAACCGGCGTATTTACGTTGTGAACGAAAGTCCTCGTTGCGTAGAGAAAATGCTCACCTGAGCGATGCTTTCCACCTGAAATTCCTGTGTCTACAATGTTAAACCAAGCTTCAGAATTTCGGAAGAATAAGGCGCAAATGGCTTTTTTCGCCGCTGCCAAAAAAGATTGACAAGTCGGGCATACAATTTGATTTTAGGGTTGTGAGTAAATTTTGTAGCATGAGAAAGACACCAAAAAAATTTAATAACTTCTTGATCAATATAGGTGAGGCGCTGTCAAGCCTTCGTCAAATGAAAGGGTATACCACCGTAAAGGAATTTACCAGTCGCTATAAGTTGCCGGAGATCCAATACTGGAGGATCGAAAGAGGAAAGGCAAACCTTACCCTAAAGTCGCTGACCAAGATACTGGACATTCATAAACTTTCCGTCCAGGATTTCTTTTGTCTTCTGTCGTCTGAGGACTTTGCCTTCGCATGACCCTTGAAGATGATGGGTGGCGTTGACGCGCTGGATAGCATTGAAATAATTCACTGTGGCTCCGCTTTAATCTGCGAAACCTTGGAACCCCATCTCCAAGGTTTCTTTCTTATTGGATTAAATAAAGAAAGCCCACATGGGCTTTCTTCGTTCATGGTCAACGCCGCGTGGGCTGTTAACTAATCGTGTGCTTCGGCCCTGTCGTCGGCATCTCGCCAGGGTGTATTGGATATTTTTTCAATATGGCCTTAATGCCCTTGCGAAGTTGTTTCGGCAGACTGCGGGTATACGCTACGTTTCCTTTTACCGTGCCCCGCCAGATCAAATCATTCGACGCCTTGTCAGTGATGTCGATGATCAGGGTTCCCTGTGTGTAGTTATAGCTTCGCCCGTTGTAGTAACCGTAAGGCATCATGCCAAACCCATAGGGCATATACATGTAGCCAAACCGATACGGCATCATGTATGGCCCATAGGCATAAGGTCCATAGGGACCATTAGTATAGGCATCATGCCGTTTTTCCGTATACGTTTTGTAACCCACGAGAAAGTCGGGGTGTTTGGCGTCGAAGTAGATGCCGCGCTTGGCGAACTCTTCTTTCACGGTTGCTTTGATCCGCTTGTCGATCAAGCCGCTCCTGTACTCAGGGCTGCCCACCTTTATTTCGGAAGGCCCCCAGGCATACGTGCGGTAGTGACCGAAGTCGATGTCGCGATCAAAATCCGTCACCGCGCACGCCGCAAGTCCGAAGACCAGTGCGATTGCCAGTATGAAATTATTTGACAGCTGTTTCATCTTTCTTGATTTTTATGTGACTACATAACAACGATCAGCCATCAATTTGTTCCTTTCTTGGAGTGGACGTTGGCGAACGCTCAACGCGTTTTAGTATTGTCTGCAACAGACTCCGTCGCATTTCATTCTTGCCAAACGAAAAAAGTTGTCACGGGATAGTTACGCACCGATGCGTAAAGACGAAATTCATTTCAGGGAACAGCAGCGTGGAATAGCAAAGCATCCCACTCAAAAGCGACCGATCATTTAAGACCATACGTCACGCTGATGTAATACATTCCCCCGACAGAGGGTCCACCCAGGTATGAGTAATAATGCCTGTTGGTAAGATTGGTTGCGCCACATTTCCAGGTCACGCCCAGCATCTTCCAGTTCGCTTGCGCGTTGAGCGTTCCAAAGGAAGGCACGTTTCCGTTCACCAGGAAGGATTGCCAGTAATAGGCGCTTTGCCAGCGGTAGTTGAGCATCACGCCAACGCGATTGAACAGCTGGCTGTTGCCGATCGAGACATTGTACATCCATTTCGGTGTATTGAACCCATCTTCCAACCCATCGGTGCTGGTCCGGTGTTGCAGCACGGCATAGGTCACGTTCCCGGTACCCACGAACGCTTTATAGAATTTGTAAGACAATCCCACGTTCGATCCATAGTTATAGGCCACGGTCATCGAATTGGTCCACATGCGGTATTTGTCCTGGCCCGTTTTGCTGTTCATGTAGTAGGGGATGGAGTCCGGGAGCGAAGTCTTGGGAACGTTTACTTCCACCTGGGCGATGAAGTCATTGTATTGATTGAAATACACATCGACATCCACCTTCAGGTTCTTGAACCATATCCCCCGATAGCCCGCTTCGAATGATTGGATGTGTTCCGGTTGGAGGTAGGTATAGCTGTTCTTTTTCAGCAGGCCCTGGTTGTTGACGATGGCCTGATTCACGGACGTGCCATTGGTGTTCACATCCTGGGTGACGGCCGCCTGAAAGGCATCAACCGAAGCCCGCAGGTAGGAGTTCTCGAAAATGCCGTGTGACATCACCGGCAAACCACCCACTCTTTTCACGCCACCGCTGTTGATATTGGAGAAAGCTTCAAAGACACTGGGAAAGCGAAACCCGCTTTGAAAGGAAAAGCGGAAACTTTGATTCAGCGCAGGGGAGTACACGACCGTAAAGCGCGGATTCCATTTCACGTCATAATATTGATTTTTGTCTGCACGCAGGGTCGCGCCTATTTTTAGTTTGTCATTTAACAGGCGTTTGGTGGCTTCCACAAACGCACCGTATTTATAATACACCAGGTTCTTTCCCGGCTCTTCCGGATTGATAAAGTAATTGCCGTCGGGCACGATCACATAAGACCGGTAATCGCCACCCGTCAACAGGTGAAAGTGATTTCTGACTACGTTGGAAAGGTCATATTGGATGTCGCCATGATACATTTGAGATTTTACCCGCAGCGCTGCACCATAATCCCAGTTGTTGATGTTGCGCAGCTGGCTGATCATAGTGGAGAATGCTTCCGTTCCGGGCGCCGGTCTGCCCTCGTCGGCCGTGGCACGGGCCAGGTGATGGGCTTCGGCTGCGGTGGATCCTGCAAGGATGGCGGAGTTGAAACGGTTGGAATAGTCAGTGTACCACTGATTATCGGGCTTGAACGTCCGGTCAATATTTTCCGCCATCGAACGGGCATTGTAAGAATGGCCCGTGTTCTCAACATTCACATAGGCATGGGCCAGGATGTTGGCATCCTGATAGGTGAGGGCATGTTGTTGAAGGATATAGTCTTCGAGCCGGAAACGATTCGCGCGCTGGTACACATTGTTGATGTCGGCAAAGCGATACGTGTAGGACAGTGTGGATTGGGGGCGAATTTTGTAGACCAACGTGGCATCGGCCTTTATGTTTTTCAGGGTGTAGTCGACCACATCCTTTTCAAGATAACCCGTTCGCGCGACAACATAATTCTTCCCGTTGAGGTTTACGGTTCTTCTGTCGGACGATTCGTTGCCATAGGAGTTGACGGGGTCGAGGGCCGGGTTGTCGGCGCCCGTGAGCCCGGTGGTGGCATTGGCATTGGGATTGATGTCGGTGGTGTTGTTGGCGATAAAATCATAGCCACGCATGTAGGTGGCGTTGACTTTGTAAGCAAAACGGTCGGAAGCTTTTTGCGCCCAGCGAAGGATCGTTTCGGAATAAAGTTTGTTGCCATCGGCCGGCGATACGTTGTTGATCCCCACCTTTTGCTGAAGGCTCAACCCGGTGTATTGAAAGGGATCCAGCGACGTGAAATTCGCCAGACCATTGATGGCGTTCATGCCATAAAGGGCCGAGGCCACTCCCGGAACAATTTCAGTGCTCTCCAGGTCCAGATCGCTTGGCCCCATCATGTTGGCGATGGGTGCCCCGATGTGCGGCGCCTGTACATCCGTTCCGTCCACCAGCTGTACGAAGCGCACATTGGTGGTGTTGGCAAACCCCCGCGTGTTGATCACTTTGAACCCCAGGCTTGGCGTGATCAACTGGACGCCCTTGATAAAATCCAAGCCATCGAAAAATGAAGGCGCTGGCGACTGTTGAAAGGCCTTTCGGGTTGTCTTCTCGACACTGACGGGAGATTTGTAGATATCCTCCAGCGACCGGGAGCCGGTCACCACGACCTCATCCAATTGGCGTGTTGCCAGGGAGTCTTTTTGATCCTGTGAAAAAACCTGGACGGATAAAAAAACAAGCACTGCAGCGATAACGATCTTCACAGGGGTTGAGGGTTTTGGGTTAACAAATGTAAATAATTTTCAAATCAAGCGGTATGTACGGACGTATATATCCATCGATATATATCCCTATACATATCCATTAGGAAAACCACGGCTGTTGAATGAAAAATTAAGAAATTCAAGGCTTGTTTCAGGCCGTGGCTTCCTGCGGGATGAAAATTGGATGGGTCTCGCGCTCCGTGAATGACCGTTTGTTCATGTCCAAGGGAGCCGCGTTAAGGCTATACGGCAGTGCCAAGGGTAAATGTTTTATTCCAGCGTATAGATCTTGAAGTCTGCCGAGTTGTAGGCGATGGGCAGGTTGAGGTCGACGTCGCCATACATTGCTTTGGTAATGACGATGAACTTGCCTCCCTTGACACGGAGATCAGCGATGACTTCGGGACGGAAGGCGCGTACAACCCGCGTCTGGAATCGGCGAACACTCCTGATGCTTCAGGTCGCGATGATCACGGTGAATTTGTGAATAAGGGACATTTCAATTATTTTCAACACAAACGATAAAGCGCAGGCTCTCAGAAGTGTTTTCGCATCGTCTTCGTCATTTGATGCACATTGCGTCGAAACAAATCAAGTCCTGGTACCGTAATGTGTTAACATGGGGATCCCTTTTGAAGTTTTGCTGTTGACGAGTGGGGCGGGTGCCCTGCAGAGTGCTTTTTTCAGCGTCTATCTTTTTTCAGTACGCAAAGAAAGAAGCCTTGCCAATATCCTGCTGGCGTTGCTTCTGCTGGCATTTGCCATCCGGATCGTAAAATCCGTGGTCTACTATTTTTCCCTTGGGCACCAGGTTTCAACGGTGGTGATGAATTTTGGCTTTGGAGCCAACCTGGCCATTTTTCCCCTGTTGTTGCTCTACCTGAATGCGTTCCACAAGAAGGACTACCGCTTTGACTGGGCAAAGCATTTGCCTCACCTGATACCGGCGCTACTGGTCATTCTCCTCAGCCCGGTGCTGACATCTCATTTTTGGATGCAACAACACGGATATGCGATCTCACTGTGGTCGGCCGCGTTGTATTTGCCGTTTTGCGTCTGGGTAATCGTTACGAACTTTAAAAAGATAAACCATACGCAGCGGGTTTGGGTGCTAAGTGTCACGGTGGGCGTAATATTGGTCTGGGCCGGATATATGGCAAATTTCATTTTTGGGCTCGTTCCTTATATTGCCGCGCCGGTTTTATTTTCTTTTCTGATCTATTTCCTGAGCTACCTGGGGCTGAAGAAAGGAGAGATCTTCAGGCCGCGTGAAAAATACGAGCGCTCGGCCTACAGCGAGGACCAACTTGACCGGTGCTTTGAGGAATTACAAACCTGCCTTGGCCGTCATCGCCCGTACCGGGATGCAGCCATCACCCTGCCGAAATTGGCCGACCAGTTGAAGGTCTCCGCGAACCTGCTGTCTGAAACCATTAACCGGCGCACACAACAATCCTTTCCGGACTACATCAACAGCTTCCGGATCAAGGACGCCCAGTACCTGTTACATGACCCGGCCTACAACCATGAAAAGATCGCGACGATCGCCCATGAGACCGGGTTTAGAAGCCTCTCTGTGTTCAACGCGGCCTTTAAAAAGCATACCAACACCACGCCGTCGGCCTATCGCAACGGTTCCCCACGGCGTCGCTGAGGTTTTTATTCCTGTTTTATACATCCGGTAGCTTAAAACGCCTGTTCTGTGGCCCATGGGCAGCCTGCTTCCGTAATTGCAGTATTCCGGTTGTGACCGTTTCACACCCTTACTGCAAAAAAATGAAAAAGTATACCATCACCGTCAACAACAAACCTCACGAGGTAGAGGCGGAGCCCGACGTGCCCCTTTTGTGGATTCTCCGGGATTACCTTGGACTAAAGGGTACCAAATTTGGCTGCGGGATCGCGGCGTGTGGTGCCTGCACGGTTCACCTGAACAACAACCCGGTCAGATCATGCCAATTACGCATCGCGACCCTTCCTGCCGGCGCAAAGATCACGACCATAGAGGGCATTGGCACAGCGGCACCTCATCCGATTCAGAAAGCCTGGATTGAACTCCAGGTGCCTCAATGCGGCTATTGTCAATCCGGACAAATCATGTCGGCCGTCGCGCTCCTGGCAAAAAGGCCCATGCCTTCCGATAAGGACATCGACGCTGCGCTGGCGGGAAATCTCTGCCGGTGTGGTACCTATGACAGAATACGAAAGGCCATTCACCTGGCCGCAGAAAACCCAAAATTATAGCCGAACCTGTATGAGCATAAACGACAATTTTTTGAGAACCGGACGCCGTGCTTTCATAAAGCAGGCAAGCCTTGCCACGCTGGGACTAGTGATCGGCGTCGACTCCTTTTCCAAGATCCGCAATATCTCGGGGCAAAACGGAACCTTGGATAATTTTGAGGTCAGCCCCTTTATACTCATCGGTGTCGACAATACGATCACGATCGTCAATCCCCGTAACGATATGGGGCAGGGAACCCTGCACGCGGTCCCGGCGATGATTGCCGAAGAGCTGGAGGTGTCGCTGGCGCAGATTAAGATCATACAAAGCGATGGGCAAAGCAAGTACGGCGCGCAAACCTCGGGAAACAGCAGTTCGATAAGAAGGCTGTGGTTGCCCCTGCGAACGGCCGGCGCGGCGACAAAGGAAATGCTGATCAAAGCCGCTGCGCACCGCTGGAATGTCGCGCAAACCGAATGCTATGCAAGAGAAGCCCGGGTCTTTAAAAAAGGGAGTGATGCGAGCCTGGCCTACGGTGAGCTTGCCGAAGAAGCCTCTAAACTGGAGGTGCCCACCAATCCGGTTTTAAAGAACCCTGCAGATTTCAACATCATCGGGAAAGCGATCAAGCGGGCGGAAATTCCGGCCCGAACAACGGGGAAGGCGATATATGGAATTGACATAGCAGTGGCCGGCATGGTCTACGCCTCCATACTTCACAGCCCGATGATCTTTGGAATACCGGTGACCATCAATGACAGCGACGCATTGAAAATTCCAGGAGTATTGCGCGTAATAAAATGTGAACGAAAAATGATTCATCGCGACGCAGAATCCGTTGCTGTGATCGCCACCAACTGGTGGGCGGCCGTCAAAGGAAGAAATGCCCTCAAGGTGCAGTGGGATAATGCGAACTTGAATGAAGCCCTCGATACGGATGATTATTTTCAAAGGTGTTATGCACAGGTGAAGGCGGAAGGCATAAATCACCATGAGTTGGGTGACTTCAGCAAAAAATTCAATACGGCAACGTCCAGGCTGGAATGTACCTATGAAACCCCGTTTCTTTCGCATGCTCCGATTGAGCCGGAAAATACGACGGCACATGTAAAAGTAGATGGCTCCGTGGAGATCTGGGCGCCGATCCAAGGCCCGGGTGAGACTTTGCCCGACGTCGCGAATTATCTGAACCTCCCCGTCGAGAAAATTAAGATACACACAATTTTGATGGGCGGATCCTTTGGACGGAAAGCATACATCGACTTTGTAAAAGAAGCTTGCTTTCTTTCCCGTGAAGTGAACGCTCCGGTAAAAGTGATCTGGACGCGCGAAGATGACATTTCGCAAGGTCCTTACCGGCCCGGCATGCTAAGCCGCATGCAGGGATTTCTGGAGGAGGGCAAGATCACCGGATTTCACCATCACATCATCGGCGAATCCATATTGCGACAAGTTTTCAAAGGTTTGCCCGACGATGAGGCAGACCCCTGGATGGGCGAAGAATTGAGGGACAACACCCGGTATGCGTTTAAGACCTCGAGAAAAGTAAGCTGGACGAATGTGAAAACGGAAGTACCCATCATGTGGTGGCGATCGGTCAACGCATCCAATTTGGCATGGGGTCAGGAATGCTTCTTTGATGAGCTTGCGCATCTCGCCGGAAAAGATCCGCTTGCCGCAAGGCTGGAGTTGCTGGAGGATGAACGATTTATCAAGGTGCTCAAAACCCTCGCGGAAAAATCGGACTACTATGCGACGGCCACGCCCGGTACAGGAAAAGGCGTCGCGCTGTTCAAGGCCTTCGGAACCATCTGTGCCTGTTGTGTGACGGTATCCACGAACAATGGCGGGATAAAGATCGACAAGGTCGTATCCGTTATCGACTGCGGAATGTATGTCAGCGCCGATACGGTGCGGGCACAAACGGAAGGTAACATCGTGATGGGACTGTCGGCGGCCATCAAGGGCGGGATCACGTTTAAAGAGGGTGTTTGCCAGCAATCCAATTTCAACAACTACCCTGTTCTCCGGATGAACGAGATGCCTGCCGTGGAGGTCTTTATTATGGAGAACCGTGAAGCCCCGGGAGGAGTTGGCGAAGCGGGTTTGCCGCCGGTGGCACCTGCGCTGGGAAATGCAATCTTCGCGGCCAGTGGAGTTCGGGTCAGGAATCTTCCCATAGACATAACTACGTTGATGAAAGATTGAGTGGTGCTTGTGCAGATATATTGAACCGCGGAGGCGCAAAGAACGCAGCGCGTACACAGAAAATACAAGAGTGTGATACCCGATGTTGACGCCTCACCTAAAACAAAGAAGCCGTCCCGAACATCGGGACGGCTTCCTTTTTTTAAACTAACGATTCGTCAATAACCCTGATTCTGTTTGAGTGTGGGTTGGCCGGCAACCTGGGTGTTGAGGATCTCCTGGATCGGGATGGGGAAATACTCGTGTTTGTTGGCTATGAATTGCACGTTTTTCAGGTAAGAACGTTTTGTGCCTTCCACCAGGTAATAGGCGTTGAGCGTTTCCGCGGCAATTTTCCAGCGCACCAGGTCGAAGCGGCGGTGACCTTCCATGGCAAACTCCAGGCGCTGTTCGAATTGAACGGCTTTGAGGGCCAGGGCGGCGTCGGTCCATGTGGTGGTGTATTCACCAATGAGATAGTTAGCGGCCGGTGTGCCGTCGGCATTTTTCACAAAGCCGTCGGGATGCGCTGCTCTGGCGCGGATCTGGTTAACATAACCGCGGGCGGCTTCCAGGTCTGCTTGGTGTACGGCAATTTCGGCGAGCCACAAGATGACATGCGAGTAGCGGATCATGCGATAGTTGTTGGCGTTGAGACGCGGGTTGCCGGCAAACGTGGCGGAGCCGACATCGGCGCGGTACATGACGTGTTTCTTCGGTGAGTAAGGACCACCATAGGCCTGGTCGCGCACATAGGTCTTGCCGGGATGCACACCCCAGTCGAGATAGGGAATGCCGCGGCGGCCAACGGTCCAGTCGAGGCGCGGGTCAACCGTGCCGGCATACGGTGTGAAGGGTGCTGTGGCTTCGATGCCCTGGTCGCTGGTCACATCCGCGTCGTTGAACGTGTCGAGCAACGGCAAGCCATTCGCGTCGGTCTTGAAGGCGTTGACGAGGTTCTGCGAGGGTTGGAAAAATCCGCAGCAGGTAGTGACACCGCCACCACCATAGGGATAGTTGAGCGTTGAACCGATGTTGCCGTTTTCGCCGCCCGGTGCACCGTCGTTCACCGAATACTGTACTTCGAAGATAGACTCCTTATTGTTGTTGGTGGTGGTGCGGAAATTGTCGTGGTATTTATCCATCAATTGGAATTGATTGCTGGCCACGATCGCTTCGAGCAATGTTTTGGCATCGGCCCATTTTTCCTGGAACAAATACGCTTTTGCCAGGGTGGCGGCAGCGGCCCATTTAGAGGCACGGCCGGGCGAGGCTTGCTTGGTCGGAAGAACGTCGTAGGCGGCTTTCAGATCGGCCTCGATCTTGGGCCAGATGTCTGCGGTGTTGGGTACCTTCGTGCTCTCGAGGTTATTGGGATCGTAGGTAACCTCGTCGATGTAGGGCACCATGTTATACATTTTCTTTAATTCAAAGTGAAAATGTCCGCGTAAAAAGCGCGCTTCCGCTTCGATTGTTACGCGTTCTGCGTCCGTGAGGTCCGTGACCTTGGGCAAGAGTCGCAGCACGTCGTTGCAACGGGCGATGCCGTCGTACATGCCCCGCCATTTGCCGCGGAAATAGATGTTGTCGGAGGCGATGTTGGCTTGCTCGATGAGCGAGATGGGCGGCTGATCGCCGGCGATGGTGCCTTTGTAGGCATCGTCAGACGCCACGCTGCCATAGACCCAGTTGTCGGCACCGACCTGGTAGGACCGGTAGGCACCTTCGGCAGTAGCCCAACCGTCGAGCAGCGAATAGGCGGCCGTGAGCAGGGTGTTGACCCCCTTGTTGTTTTGCAGCGCTGCTGAGCTAAGCGCTGCCTTTGGCTTCACCTCCAGGAACGAATCGGAACAGGCGCTCCATAAACTTGCCAGGATGACGCCGCACAAAATCGTGATCTTTTTCATGTGTATAGAGTTTGATCGGTTATGCATAATCAGAATTCATTAAAAGGTTAGATTCAGACCCACCAGGTATTGCTTTGCAGCCGGATAGGCTCCGCCGTCCACGCCAAGCTGACGATCGGTGGAGGAAACATAGGTCGTTGATCCCGCTACGCGGTCGTTGCCCGATACATAGTTGCGCAAATTGATTTCAGGATCCATGCCCGAGTAGTTGGTGATCGTGATCAGGTTTTGTCCTTGAACATAGATGCGCACGCCGTTCATGCCAATCTTCGAGGCCAGCGTCTTCGGCAAATTGTAGGTGAGTTGAATGTTCTTGAAACGGAAATACGAACCCGATTCCAGGTAATACGTGGAAGGCAAAATGCTCACCTGGTCGCTCGACGTTAACTGGGGCAGAACCGCATCTGTTTTTCCAGGGCGCCACGAATCGTAGAGCATGCGGGTGCTGCGGTTGCCGGCAAACGTGGGGAAGTCTGTCCAGTATTTCACATAGTTGTAGATATCGTTGCCATACACACCTTGTCCAAAAACGGTGAGGCCGAAGTTTTTGTAGTTCACATTGATGTTGATACCATACGTGAAGTCGGGGTGAGGATTGCCAATGATCGAAAGATCTTTCGTGTCGATCACACCATCCGGCACACCGTTCGGTCCGCTAACGTCTCTGAATTTAAACCGGCCTGCACGGTTTTGATTGGTACCCAGGTTGTTTTTCGGAGCCGCTGCGGCTTCGTCGTCGGTTTGGAAAATACCATCGATGGTGTAGCCAAAGAACGACGAGATGGGATAGTTCTGTTGCGTCACCACAAAGTTCTGGATGCGTTCGTCGTTGATGCCGAAATATTGCGTGTTGGCATCGCCGGTGGTCTTGATGACTTTGTTGCGATACATGCTGAAGTTACCTTCAATGTTGAAGGTAAGCTCGTTGGCCAGCGCCTGGCCGTGATAGGCCAGCGACAGGTCGATACCACGATTTCGCATTTCGGCGATGTTCTGATAAGGCACCGTTGCCACGCCCGAGGTGAGCGGAGCCGCCACAGGAAAGAGCATGTCGGAGGTGACCCGGGTGTACCAGTCAAAGCCGATATCGAATTTGTTATTTAACAAGGTCACGTCAAGACCGATGTTGGTGGAGGTTGTAGTTTCCCACTTTGCGTTGGGGTTTCCAAACTGTGTGAGCTCATATCCGGGGATGGCCGTGCTGCGGGTTCCGTTCAGGTCATAGAAGGAAGTGGCAGGGTTCGTGGAGAAGATGGTAAACGGGTTATAAAAACCGATTTCCTGGTTCCCGGTTTGCCCCCAACCAATCCGTAGTTTGGCGCGATCGAGCCAGGTGCTCATGCCTTCTGCGAAGGATTCTTCGGAAAGCACCCAACCCGCACTCACCGCAGGAAAATATGCTACAGCGTTTTGGGCGGAGAACCGGGAAGATCTGTCGCGACGTAAGGTTCCTTCCAACAAATATTTGTCGTGCAAGTTATAGTTGAGCTTTGCAAATTCAGAGGCAAGCCTCCAGTTGGTAGCGCCACCGTTGTTGGTTTGCACACCCGTACCGCCGCTGAGGTAGCGGTTCTCGATATCGTCGGAAGCAAAATTGGTGCGGCTGGCGTCGAACGTTTCGTAGTAGTCTTTGATGGACTCTACACCGAGGATGAAGTTGAATTTGTGGATGTCGGCGAGGGTAGCGTTGTAGGTCAACGTATTGAACCACGTCCAGGTCCACTCATAGTTGTTGGTGGTCTTCAACGAATTCGATCCACGCGATTCGGCCGATTCGATGTCGCGGATGGTGTAGTCGCGGAAGTTGAAGATGTTGTAGTCGATACCAAAGCTGGTCTTGGCCGTGAGGTTTTCGAGGATGTCCAGTTCGGCATAGGCATTTCCAAAGAGACGCACTTCTTTTTGAATGTTGTCCTTGTTGCGCCAGAGGTCGGCTACGGGGTTGCGGGAGTTATCCAGGTCGGTACCACGGGTACCGGCAAAGGTGGTTCCCGAAACGTCATACACCGGCACGATGGGCTGGATGCGATAGGCAAACGAGGTGGGATTGCTCTCGTTGCTGTTTCCATTGGGCTGGTTGACGCGCTGCGTCGTGGCGATCTGGAGGTTTTCACCTACGCGAAATCTTTTGTTGACGTTGAACTCGGTGTTTGCACGCACCGAATAGCGTTTGAAGTTCGTGTAGATCATGATCCCTTTCTGATCAAAATAGTTTAACGACATGGCGTAGCGTCCGCTCTCGTTGCCCCCCGAAACACCGATCTGGTGATTCTGGATGGGCGCGGGGTTGAAGATCTCGTCGAGCCAGTTGGTGCCGGTCTTGTTGGCCTTGGTGATCATCCATTTGGTCTTGTTGAAATCGGCGGCATCGATGTTGTTGCTATAGTTGATGTACTTGCCGCTGGCATCCTGTGCCACACGCGGATCGCCTTCCATGGCGCCTGCCGGGAAGATATAATCCGGGATAGTAGGCGTGGGGCCGTTGCCAAACTGGGCGTGGTTCGGGTTGCCATTGGCGGCCACTGCGCCGGCATTGATGCGCGATTCCCAGGTAAGTTGGGCATACTCGTTCGTGTTCAACATGCTCAAAAGCTTGCCGGGGCGTTGCGTACCATAGTACATGTCGTAGGTGAAGACGGGCTTGCCGTTTTTCCCTTTTTTCGTGGTGATGATGACCACACCATTTCCTGCACGCGAACCATAGATGGATGCAGAAGAGGCGTCCTTCAGGATCTGGATCGACTCGATGTCGTTCTGGTTGATCGTGTTCAGGTTGCCTTTGGTGGGCACACCGTCGATGACGTAAAGCGGCGAGTTGTCGTTTACGGTACCAAAACCACGGATACGGACCATGACACCGCCACCCGGGCTGTTCTCATTGCCCACCGTAACACCGGCCACCTTGCCTTGCAAGGCCTGACCCAGGTTGGTGGACGGCGTGGAGAGCAACCGATCGGCTTCGATGGTGGCTACCGCGCCGGTGATGTCGCGCTTGGATTGCGATCCATAACCGGTGACCACCACTTCCGACAGCGATACGATATCGACGGCCAGCGTCACATCAATCACCGATCGGTTGTCGATGCTCACTTCTTGTGTCACATAGCCGATGAATGAAAAGATCAACGCCGTGCTGTTGTCGGGCACTACGAGCGAATAGTTACCATCCGAATCGGTCGTCGTTCCGGATGACGTTCCCTTCACCAGGACGTTTACACCGGGCAGGGGCTCACCGGTTTCCTCTGTTACTTTTCCTTTGATGGTTACTTCGGGCGCCACCGGACTGCCGGGCGTCCGGGCTTTTGAGAACGCCGCTCCTGGCAGGAAGCATAGCGTTGCTGACAAGGCAATACAGCATAATGCATTGCGTAATTGATTACTCATAGATATGGGGGTTAAGTTGACGAATACAAATGAGAATACGGGACGTGCGACTTCCTTACAGGAAATTGTTACAGGCCGGATTTTTGGTGGAGTGAAACGCGTGTCGCGGAAGTTGGACACTCGTATCGGTCAAGGAAGTCGCCGATGGGCCGGTCTTTCTCCTGCGCAGGCAGGCGGCCCGATGTGCTGCTGGTGGACAGCAGTTTGTGGGGAGTAAATATGTTTTTCATGGGGGGTATTGTTTTTTTACATAGACAGATTTTACGTGAACAATTTTTTAAAAAGGTTGCGCATGGTTGGGTCAACCTTGTCGCCACACGCACGCGAAAACACCCAGCCGTACCGTGGCATGCGAACAGGTGAAATGAACTTCAGATTCAATAACGAAATGGAATACCAACACTAGGGTTGATGGTTACAACGAATCTCCGAGAAAATGGAGAAATCGGGTAAACCTTGTGGCGCTCGACTAAAGCCCGCGAAATCAGTTTCTCTATAAACCGTAATACGTTCGTACAGGATGTCCGTTTCTCACAAAAGCTCAGCGCATGTATCCTGCACAACTGATTGGATGATCAACGTCAAGTTCAAATGCGCTCCGTCTCTAAGCGCCGTTGAGAATTTGATGAATACTTTTTTATCGATTTGTTATCGTTTTGTTTTATACATGAGCCAAGATCCACGCATCGTTATGGCCACTTCGAGCGCAGCGTTTCCCCGCTAATGTCGATTTATATCAATGATAAGAAACTCTCGAAGCAAAGTCAATCGTTTGCGATTTCGAGTTGATAATTTTTAATAAAATCACGTCACCAGATTTGTTCCTCAATTGATGTATAGACAGGTGTCCGGAAATGATATCAAGGATGGACAGCGGACGGCGTGCTCGCGGTACCGTTCCCGCGCTACATGCAAGATGAATTTTTTTTGCTGGGTGACGGCCAAAGGCCGTTCTGTTTGTGGTATGCCACTCACACCGTAACGGCTGCCTTCCCAACCTGGTGTTCTCACTACAAGACGAAGCCGGTTTATGATAAACCGACACGTGGGAAGACAGGGGAGGGGCGCCGAAAAATTTGTTGACGCGACATCAAGATACACTACTCCACCTGGGGGGAAGGATGGAGCGAAAAGACTTTTGTTGATGCCCTCACGCGCTTTGAATTGAGCAGCATCTTCCTATAGCACGGATAAAAATATTTTGGGATTTTTTTACACGACCCTGTCAGGGTAGGTCTCTCTCGCCGGAGTCTGTGCAGGGTTCACAGACCCCGGCAATTCAGGTCATCGAATAAAGTAGACGATCACACCGATCGTGTGATGTTATTTCGGGCTGGCCATGTTCAGAAAATCCTCGATCACCGGCAACGCTACCGGCGGGTTATGCGCTTCTTTGATCATCGCAAGCTCGCCCATGAACGTACCATGACCACCGGGAAACAGCGCAAGGCTGGCGTGCGGCATCCGCCGATACATCTCAACAGCATGTTCCGGCAACGGCACGTCTTTGTCGCCAGCCAGGATCAACACGGGTTTTTGAATGGCACCGATGGTTTCGTCGGGTATGTCTTTGAACTGTTGCATCCGGTGGGCGCATTGCTCGAACATGATGTGCAACGCTTCTTCGCTGGGGTTGATAGACAGGAATTCCTTCTTGTAAATGTCCGGCATGTCCGAAAACTTTGGGGTCTTCATGGCTTCCCAAAATCCGGCGGCCACACCGGCGCGTTTGTACATGGACGAGGCTATGATGAGTTTGTCCACCAGGGCCGGTTGGCGAATGGCAATTTGCAACGCCGTGGTGCCGCCATTGCTAAAGCCAAAAATGTCGGCCTTGTCAATTTTCAAATGCTGCAACAAAGCGATCACATCATCGGCATCCTGCTCGAAGGTGATTTGCCGGCCGTCGCGGTTGTCGCTGTGACCATGGGCCTGGAGCTCTACGGCGATGACCTTATGCGTTTTGGAAAGCGCCGGGAGGAGCCGGCCAAAGGTGGATTGGATCGTGGATGCTGCGCCGTGAATGAGGACCAGGGGTTTGCCGGTACCGTGGATCTCGTAATACATGTGCAGGCCGTTGACGTTGGCGTACTTTCCGTTTTGCGCGATCGCAGCATTCATGAGCGTAGTGGTTAAAATGAGTAACGTGAGGAAGGTCTTCATATACGTTCAGCGTTGTGTCTTTGTTTTCATTCCGGACAAGTACACGTTGAGCCTCTCGACATTTTGCTTCAGGCCTTCGTCGGCTTTGAACGTTTTCACGGTCTGGATAAACTCTTCCGCACTCTCAAACAGCATATGCCAGGTGATGAATGTCTGATCGCCCTCTTCCCGGAATTCTATCGTGGCCAAGAACTTAGGGCCGGTGATGTGTTCATAGACAATCTTTTTATGAGGAACGATCTCCCTGAAGATGCTTTTGTTTTTATAGTTCGTTCCGTCCGGACCGTGCATGACCAGGTCCCACTCGCCACCCGGCGTCAGATCCATCTTGTGGATGGTGTTGGTGAAACCATCAGGACCCCACCAGTTGGCAATGTGTTCGGGCCCGGTCCAGACTTCCCACACGAGGTCGATGGGCGCGTTCAGCTTTCGGGAGAGACGGAGCTCGCGGTCGGCGGTGCTATTTTTTTTGTTTTCCATATCGTTGTTTTTTGAGTTTCTCCAAGTAAGACTCCAACGTGTCGAGTTTGGTTTCCCAATGCTTCCGGTACTGGTCCACCCACGCCGACACTTCGCTGAGCTGATCCAGTTGCGCCTCGCAAAAACGGTCGCGACCACGTTGTGTAATGGTGATGAGGCCGCAGTCGATAAGAATTTTGACATGCAGGGAGATGGCCTGCCGGCTGACGTCGAACTTCTCGGCGATGGCGTTCACATTGTGTGGCTCCGCAGCGATCATGTTGATGATGGCCCTCCGCGTGGGGTCGGCAATGGCCTGGTAAACGTCCCGTCTGGCTTTCATAATATGCAAGTATGTGCTTGCAAATATAATGCAAGTAAGTGCTTGCGCAATATTTTTTAATTTTTTTTTGGGGGGAGGTGAGTAGAATCTATGACCCCTTGCAGGGCGTTCAAACAATTTCTTTGCTGTAATTTCCTAATCGATGAAACGTATGGACATTATCATTTTTGGAGCATCGGGTCGAACAGGTTTTGAGTTGGTCCGGCAGGCCTTGTTTCAGGGACATAGCGTGACGGCATTTGTAAGAAAACGCGGCAAGCTCGGGCTCCTGAAGACGCGGCCTTGCGGGTCATCGAAGGCGACCTCAATGCCCCGGAACAAGTGTAGAAAAAAATGCTCAAGGTATGGAGGTAAAAAAGCAAGCCGAAACAACGGTGTGGCTAGTCTATTAGACCTTTTAATGCTCCGGCCTGGTTACATTGTTCGTCTTTTGCACTATAGAGTAACGTGACGGTTTTGTGTTGTTTGCGCAAGGCCAGCAGCTCGTCCAGGGCGCTAGATCCCTTGAGTTCAGCGCGGTATTTTGTTACAAACGATTTCCACTTCTCCGGCTCGTGATTAAACCATTTCCGCAACGCGGTTGATGGCGCGACCTCTTTCAGCCATCGGTCCACATGAGCGTTTTCTTTTTTTATGCCGCGCGGCCACAGACGGTCGACTAGTATGCGGTAGCCGTCTGTTTTCGAGAAAGGTTCATAGATCCGCTTTATCGCGATGGACATTGGCGTTTTGAATGGTCAGAGGATGTCTATAAGATCACGCTCATCAATAAAAACAATTTCAGCAGGCGACGGTTCTTTCGATGTTAATGATCTGCGCCTTGCAGGTGCGAATTCAAATTGCTTTTCGTAATGATCTCCAGGGGAAAAAAATAATTTGACAACACATCCTTTTTAAAAACCAGGTGGCTGGCCAACTGGTTGATCCCGGTAAAGGCCTGGCGTTTTGAATTCTGGTTGATCAGGAAATCGATGATGCCTTTTTTCAGATAATAGATGTTCTGTTCCAGCAGATCGTAGGCCACCAGGCGGATCCCATTCTTGCCATGTTTCTCCAATAATCTGGACACGATCGAGGCGCCTTTGGAGGTCGTCACCATGATGCCCTTCAGGTTGGGGGTATTCAAAAGTTGGTTGAGCTCTTTCTCGAGGGTGGGCTCGTGGTTCACATTCAGGTCGACGCTCAACACGGTACATTTGTGTGATTTCACGCTGTTGAAATAGTGCTTGAACCCTTTTTCTTTTTCCGACAAGTGAACGGAACTGTGGATGTCGTCATACACGTGCAGCATCGCATAGGTGCCGGGTTGTTGTTGGTTGATGTGCAACAGTTCTGCGCCCACCATGCCGCTTTCATAGAGATCCTGGCCGATGAAGGTAAGCGATCCGGTCTTCGGGATATTGTTGTTGAAGACGGCAAACGGTATCTTCTGGGTCTTGCATTGCTCGAAATAGTCGATCGCCTCCTGGTAGAAGATCGGGGCGGTGAGGATGCCGTCGGGGCTGAACTTGATGGCGGAGGCGAAATTTTTCTTGAATGACCTCTTGTCGTACAGGTCGAAGGAGGTGACTTTGATGGCTACGCCGTATTGTGCCCAGTCCTTTTCAGCCTTCAGCACACCTTCGTGCGCCATTTTCCAATACTCATCCTGTGCCGCATCGGGAAGCAGGGCCACCACTTTAAAGGTTTTGTGATTGCCCAAGGTGCGGGCGATGAGGTTGGGTTTGTAGCCGGTCTTTTCGAGGATGGCCATCACCTTCTGATACGATTCGGTCGAGACCTCCCCTCTTTTGTGAATAACGCGGTCTACTGTTCCGATAGAGACATTCGCCATTTTTGCAATGTCTTTAATTCTAATGGTGCCCTTCATGGATCGATTCCTGATAATATACTATAGAGTTAAATGGGGGTTCGAAAAGCAAGTCTATTAAGATTAAAAGTAAGTTAAAGAAGATTTTTCGCCCCAGAAGGGGTAGGCCCGAATATTTTCCGTTATCGTACACGGCGCCACCGTGTGCGGAAACGAAATGACTTTTTTCTTGCGCTTTCGGATTCGTCCTTTTACCTTAGCATTAGGCTGGCACCTCAAATCGGGGTGTTTTATTTAAAACCTAATCCTAGACCTATGAAAAAACGACTACTGTATTTGTCGGTCATTTTTGTGATGATCGGCTTCACCGCCTATGGCCAAACGGTCACCGGAACCGTCACTTCGGCTTCCGACGCCAGTGCGCTGCCGGGGGTGTCCGTGCTGCTAAAGGGCTCCACCATTGGAACCACTACCGACTCGGATGGACACTTTACCATTCAGGTTCCCGAAGACGACAAGAGTGCAACGCTCGTCTTTTCCTTTATCGGATTTGCATCGCAGGAAATCCTGGTGGGTGGAAAAACCACGATCGATGTGCCCCTGGAAACCGACATGACCCAGCTGGGTGAAGTTGTGGTGACCGCCCTGGGTATCTCGCGTGAAAAGAAAGCGCTGGGATATGCCACGGCTACCGTTACTTCCGACCAGATCACTGCCGCAGGGAACACCAACTTTGCTTCTGCTTTATATGGTAAAGCGCCCGGTGTAAGAATCTCTACCGCCCCCGGCGGTGCCACCAGTGCCGTGAACGTGCAGATACGCGGTATCAACTCCATCAAGGCTACCGGCAACCAGCCCCTCTATGTGGTAGACGGTGTGATGATCCGGAACATGGAACAATCATCCACCGGTACGAACAACAACGGCTATTGGGACGACCAAAAGATCCGTGGAAACGGTATCCTTGATATCAATCCCGCCGACATCGAATCCCTGAACATTTTGAAAGGCGCCAGCGCAGCAGCCTTGTATGGTTCGGAAGCCTCCAACGGCGTAATCATCATCACCACCAAGAAGGGCACGAAACGCAACGGCCTTGGGGTAGATTTTAACTATAACTTTACCGTAGAAAAGGTGGCCTTCACCCCCAAATACCAGAACACGTACGGACCGGGCTATGATCGCGAAACCAACACCACCTCCTTCGGCGCCAACGACGAGGGCTTTATCCCGACCGACGTTGATGGTGATGGCGTGAACGAAACCGTGCGCCCCATCTTCCGCTCGTGGGCACAATTTGGTCCCAAGATGGACGGACGCCAGGTAGCCTGGTGGGATGGAAGCACAAGGGCTTACGCCGCGCAAAAAAATAACTATAAAGACCTTTATCAAACCGGGTCGAGCTCCAATTTCAACGTCGCCATATCCAACAGCACCGATCGTGGCTCGTTCCGACTTTCGTATACCCGCCTGGATTATAAAGGCATCGCCCGCGGCGCCGACCTGGCCCGGAACACGTTCAACCTGAACAGCACGCTGAAGCTCAGCGATAAATTGACGGCCGACATCGTGGTGAACTATATCAACAGCAACGTTCACAACCGCCCCGAACAAATCAACCGCCTCACGGCGAACTATGGTGGTTTCTTTAGCCGTGCCGATTATATGGACGTTTATTTGGACAAGTACCAGACGTCACAAGGCTACAAGTATGTAACCTACGATCAACCGCAAAAAAATCCCGCGGAAGCGATCAAGTACAACATCCGCGCCGTGGATTTACTGGAATACCTCTGGAGAAACGTTCGCGACAACGACGACGAATACCAGGACCGCCTCATCTCCAGCACCACGTTGAACTACCAGATCGCGAAGGGCCTGAAGGTGAGAGGACGTGTTGGAAATGACTTTACAAGCCTCCGCAACGAGATCCAAAGACACAACGAGTATCCCACATCTTTCAACACCTCGCAGTCAACCGGATCGT
>Ga0209050_1000891_pt1 | contig 39717 bp, 40 predicted proteins | sample Araplavi_mTSA_r2_FD_184276 | JGI IMG/M metagenome (GOLD analysis project Ga0209050, IMG submission 184276) | Arabidopsis root microbial communities from North Carolina, USA - plate scrape MF_Cvi_mTSA_r2 (SPAdes) (version 2) | ecosystem: Host-associated > Plants > Roots > Endosphere | place: USA... | reverse complement strand
GATATCGGCCTGGCGCAAAATTCCAATGATCTGTTCTTCGGTAAAACGTTTCTTCATCTAGCCTCCATGTGTAAAAATACCATGAAGACTAACCAGCCCGCTGGCTACAAAATTCCGATCAGGTCACTCTTCCCATATAGTCCAAGAGCCGCTTTGACTTTTCGTTCTTAACACGAGCATTGCCGATGACGTTTTGTGCCGCGGCCAGTCCGAATCTTTTTATGAGCTTGCAGTAGTCCTCAGTCTCACGCGGGCAGAATTGCAGGCTTAACAGCTCCGTCGTCTTACCAACCAAAGCGTCTCGTTCAACTGCGGAGATCAGTTCAATACGCTGCTTGAGAGCCCGAGCTATTCCACTCTTGATGAGCTTTCCAAATGGCAGGTGCGGGTCTCTCACGATAAGCTGATACCCAATGCTCGCAGCCTCCCGGTCACCATTCTTGATGTGTCGCGCAATATTCTCGCACACGTGCGAAACACGAATACCTGCGTGGTCAATCTTTGGCACCGCTTCATAAAATCCCAGCTTCAAGTCAAGAAACTTTTCTAAATCTTCCAGCGTTTCGATATGTTCCATTTGTGTCGTTGCGAGCCGGCTGACCCTGTGGGCTTACCGCTTACCATTTGCCGCGGCCCACGCATTCCAATATGACTTACTGCAGGCGGCAAGTTGGTCAAGCGATATCTCTTCGCCCGAATCCAGGAAGATTGCAGCGGCCTCGTAGCAAATGGTAAGGGTGCCCATGACGCAATTCACAACTACGCAGCTCTCACACTTTTCAACACTTACAATTTCAGGCGCCAACGCCACGATGGCATCGAAGTCCGTGACCGGCGTTGAATCATATTCGCGGTAAGTAAGCTCGCCGCAATTGGCCAAGACAATTCTGAACCCTGTACCTTCGCCGGGAAATTGCTCACGCAGGTATTGGATGGAGACTTCTATTGAAACTATCCCCGGGACTTCTCCACGTATGGCCTCAATTCCGCCATCATGCATCAGGCCCCAAATTCAAACTCCTATCCATCCCAGTTCATTTCGCTGCACGGCAAAATTAGCAATATATCATGATGGGTTTGCAGCTTAACCTGGCGGATTGCCAAACCACTCAGACGCCGCTTTGAATGCGGCAGTAGCGGCCTCTGTTTCGCTGTTGGCCGAGTCGCTGGCCCAGGCGACGATGCCGTCAGGACGGATCAGCAATGCGCTCAACCCTAAGCGATCTTTTGCGTCACAGGAGACGTAGCGAAGGCGATCACTCCAGCGCCCGCCAAGCGCAGCTAGCGATTGGCGGCCACCAAAGTCGAGCAATATTCCGTGCCCGCCCTGAAAATGCTGGTTCAGGTTTGTGCCGTCGGCCAGTTCGAAATTCGGCGCGCTGCGGCCTACCAGCGGGTGGGCGTCACCGAGATCGTAGCGGGCCTCGACGCCCCAAACCCGCCCGGCGAAATACGTGGCTCCGTCGCGCGTCCGCAGCAGGTCGCGGACGATCGCTTCCAGCGCTCGCGAACTCGGACTGGGACGCATGAGTGCTACCTGTGCGCGGGACCAGTCGAGAATCCGCGCGCCTTCCGGGTATCGTTCGCGTTCGTAGCTTTCGAGCAGGCCGTCGGAAGCGTCGCCGCGTATCGTCGCTGCGAGCTTCCAACCCAGGTTCATTGCATCACCAAGGCCGAGGTTCAGTCCTTGCCCGCCGAGTGGAGAGTGAACGTGTGCTGCGTCACCAGCTAAGAGTACCCGGCCCTTCTTGTATTGCTTTGCCTGATATGCGCGGTCGGTCCAGGTGGTGACGAGTTCGAACTCAGTCACCGTGACGTCGCTGCCGGAAATCTTGCGCAGCACTGCCTCGACGTGTTCGCGTGTGATCGGATCGGTGCGGTGAAAAGCGCCGCCGTCAAAATCAACCATGCCGATTGTGCAGGGTGCCGCGTAGGTGTACATTCCGGTCGCTGTGTAGTGACGGCCGGGCTTGAGCATCGCCGGCTCCGCGAGCCTGGCCTGGACCGAATAGCCAGTGAACTCAGGTTCTGTTCCGGTGAAGCCAATGCCCGCAGCCTTGCGCACGGTGCTGCGGCCGCCGTCGCAGCCGACAAGCCATTGTCCGCTGAACTTTCGTCCTCCGGCGGAGACCGACACACCCTCATCCGACTGCTCGAAGTTCTCGACGCCGAAGCCACGCAGAATCTCGACGCCCAACTCGCCGGCGCGCTCCGCGAGGACTGCTTCAATGCTTGCCATGTCCGTAGCGACATTGCTTACGGGGCCTGGCAGGCGGTGCGGCCACTGCGTGCTGTCAATTTGATCGTGGAAGAACTGGATTCCCGCGAAATGCCCTGCGGGACGGCGTGCTTGCTGCATCCAGTGGGCGGCAGCCGGCGCATCGCGGGTAACCGAGCGCTCCACGATGGGATGCAGCAAGCCGCGGCGGTCAAGGCTTTCGATGGTCGGCACCGAAAGGCCCCGCAGCCCGAACGGAAGGGTCTTCAGAGGGGTATGGGGATCTTGCGCCTGCTCGAGTACGAGCACTGAGCAACCGGCGAGACGAAGCTCACAGGCGAGGAACAGGCCAACAGGGCCGGCGCCGGCGATCAGGACGTCATGGGATTTGGTACGAGAGATATGCATTGTCTAGGCTCCTTTGTCGATGTTCGACCGGAGCGTTCCCAAGCTCGGATTCCGCGCGGACGAACAATTGGACGCCAGGCGGCGTCAAATATTCGTCGTGGGGATCTCATGCAAGGGCCAAAGACCAGAGCTTTCGTTACCGAAAGGACTTGGGCTTACCAAACCAAGTCTGCCTTTTCCGACAGGCGAAAATATAACAGGGAGTTCAAATTACTTCAACACGCCCATGTTCGACGATGTGCGCCAGGGCTTCGGACATTGCAGCCAGCGCCGGTTTGCTCAACGTGAACGAAACGGCAATCTCCGACAGGCCAATGCGGTCTGTCCCAGCTGAAGTCAGGCGAAATCGCACCGCGTCGCGCAGTATCTGGACGCGTTCGATGCCGCCGTAACAGGCTTTCGACTGGTCTTCAAATTCAACGTAATGGATGTTCAAGCCTTCCTGTCCCATCACATTGTCGACGTCGCGTTGAACGAGGAAGTAGGTATCGTGCGAAGGGTCGGAAAACCCTACTGTCCAAATGCCGTCCACTGGCGTGGCGGAGATCTCGGAGGCGAAAAAGTTGAAGTTCATAGTTGGCCTATACGTGCAGGAGCAAATGCTCGCGTTCCCAAGGGCTGATCACGCGCATGAATTCCTGGTGTTCGAGGTCTTTCACTGCGGCGTAGACGTCGATGAAGCGTTCGCCCAGTACCTGGTGCAATTTCTCCTCCGCCCTCAGGGCGCGCAGTGCTTCCGGCAGGCCTTGCGGCAGCTCATATTTCAATTCGTAGGCACTGCCTGAAGTCGGGGCCGTGGGTTCGATCTGTTCGGTCATCCCAAGATAGCCACAGGCAAGCGTCACCGCCAGTGCGAGGTAGGGATTGGCGTCGGCGCCAATGATGCGGTTCTCTACGCGGCGGTCTTGCACTCCAGATTCCGGCACGCGGAAACCAACGGTTCGGTTATCCGTTCCCCATTGGATGTTGATTGGCGCTGCCGTATGGCGTACCAGGCGGCGGTAGGAATTGACGTAAGGCGCGGCAATTGCCAGCGCGGCCGGCATGTAGCGCTGCAGGCCGCCGATGTAGAACTTGAACAGCGGAGAAGGGGCACCGTCGGCATCACTGAAGATGTTCTTGCGCGTGTGGCAATCGAGCACGCTCTGGTGCACGTGCATGGCCGATCCTGGCTCGCCAGCCATCGGCTTGGCCATGAAGGTGGCGTACATGTGGTGCTTGATGGCTGCCTCGCGCAAGGTGCGCTTGAAGTAGAACACATTGTCGGCAAGGCCCAGCGGTTCGCCATGCAGGAAGTTGATCTCCATCTGGCCGGCGCCGATTTCGTGGATCAGCGTGTCAACGTCCAGGCCCATCATGTCGCAGTAATCGTAGATGTCTTCGAACAGCGGATCGAATTCATTGACGGCGTCGATGCTGTAGACCTGGCGGCTGGTTTCGGCGCGGCCGCTGCGGCCGATGGGCGCCCTGAGCGGCAAGTCGGGATCGGAGTTCTTGTCGGTCAGGTAGAACTCGAGTTCCGGTGCGACGATGGGGCACCAGCCTTTTTCTTCATAAAGCTTGAGTACGCGGCGCAACACGGAGCGCGGCGCGAAATCGACCAGGCGGCCGTCGGCGAAGTAGCAATCGTGGATGACTTGCGCGGTGGGATCGGTGGCCCAGGGCACCATGGTGATCGTGGTGGGGTCGGCCTTCAAGACCATGTCGCGGTCTGTTGGCGAGATGGCGCGGTCGTAAGCGGCATCGTCTTGCGGAGAGTTGCCGGTAACCGTCATGCCGAGCACCGCTTCCGGGATGCGCATGCCCCGTTCTTCGGTGAATTTGGCCCTCGGCAGTATCTTGCCGCGCGCTACGCCGGTCAGGTCCGGCACCAGACATTCAATTTCGGTGACTCGTTTTTCGTTGAGCCACTCATCCATGTCCGTGTAGGTAAAGTTGTCACGGATACTCATGATGAACCCCCATGACAACTCTACCACAGGCAGGTTTTATGCGGTTTCCTCCACCCGGATCTCGCTCAGCAGTTTCTTCAGCTCAGGCACGCAGGATCCGCAGTTGCCGCCGGCTTTCACGCAGGCAGTAATTTGCGAATGGGTGGTCAGGTTCCGCTCACGGATGGCTTGGCAGATGGTGTTGCGGCCAACACCAAAGCAGGAACACACGGTTGGGCCAGTGTCGGCGCCTGCTGCGATTGGACGGCCGGCCAGCAGCGCGGCGCGGTCTGCGAGTTCCAGCTGCGGCTTGTCGAACAGGCTGGCCAGCCATTGACGGGCCGGCAGGTCGGGCCGGGCCGAGATGAAGATGCATTGCGCGATACGGTCGTCAACCAGGTGCACGGCGCGGAACACGCCGGAGCTGCGGTCGGCGTATTCGAGCCAGTCGGCGTCATCGTCGCTGATGCCCAGCAGTTGGCGCGCCCAGGCGCCGAAGTCTTCGATGACGTTGCGGCCGGCCAGTTCGTAGCGCTGGAAGTCTTTGCCTTGCACTTTGGTCCAGTAGGCCAGTGCGTCGAGCTGCAGCGCGTCGCGGCTCAGGATGAAGCCGTGCCATTTGACCGGGAAGCGGTCGATCATGACTGGCGTGTGCTTGAATTCGGGTTCGCCGGAAACCGGGTCTACCACCGGATTCACCACGGCGCCGACGCGGGCATCGGAGGCGGTCTGGTTGTTCCAGTGGATAGGCACAAAGGCGTTGCCACGTGCAATGCCTCCGCCATGCTGGACGCGGGCGATCATGCTCCCCCACTGGCTCGTCACGCGCGCCAGTTCGCCTTCCTTCACGCCGCACAGCAGGGCGTCCTGCGGGTGCATGTCGATGAAGGATTCTGGAATGTGGTCGGCCAGCCTTGGTGCGCGGCCAGTGCGGGTCATGGTGTGCCACTGGTCGCGCACGCGGCCGGTATTGAGGGTGATCGGGAATTCGCCGTCAGGCAGATTGGCTGGCGCGCGCGGCACAGTGGCGACGAAACGCGCGCGGCCATCAGCGTGCGAGAAGCGCCCATCGGCGAATGGGAGTTCGGCCGGCACCGCGCCAGTTGTGGCAATGGCGGGCCATTGGGTCGGGGTGAGCGCATCGTAGGCCGATTCGCCGAGCGTGGCGAGGGCGCCGATGTTGAAGGCGCGCGGCAGTTCGCTGTCGCTGTTGCGCCAGGCGCTCAGGCGGGCGTGCTCGGTGAAGATCTCGGCGGCGCTGGCGTAGCCGAAGCCGTCGTAGCCCATGCGCAATGCGAACTGCGACAGGATCAGCCAGTCTGCCCTCGCCTCGCCCGGTGCCGGCAAGAAGGCACGCTGGCGAGAGATGCGGCGCTCCGAGTTGGTGACCGTGCCGTCTTTCTCGCCCCATGCCAGCGCGGGCAGCAGGACGTCGGCATAGGCATTGGTGTCGGTGTCGCGCACCACGTCTGATACCACGACCAGTTCGCAGCGCTCCAGCGCACGGCGCACCTGGTCGGCATTCGGCAGGCTGACCACCGGATTGGTGGCAATCACCCACACGGCCTTCACTTTTCCGGCCTCGATGGCTTCGAACAGGTCAACTGCCTTCAGGCCGGGACGCGAGGCGATGCGTGGCGATTCCCAGAACGTTTGCACGGCCTCGCGATGGGCCACGTTGTCCAGGTCCAAATGCGCAGCCAGCATATTGGCCAGCCCGCCCACTTCGCGGCCGCCCATGGCGTTCGGCTGGCCGGTGATGGAGAACGGGCCCATGCCCTGCTTGCCGATGCGTCCGCCGATCAGGTGGCAGTTGATGATGCTGTTAACCTTGTCAGTGCCGGCGCTGGACTGGTTGACGCCCATCGAGAAGCCGGTAATCACTTTCGCAGTAGCGGCGAAGGATTCGTAGAACTCCATCAGGTCCTGCAGGTTCAGCCGGCAGGCACGCGCTACTTCTTCCGGCGTCAGCGTGGCAACTGCCAGGGCGTCTTCAAGACCGCTGGTGTGGGCAGCGACAAACTGCGGGTCCACCGCGCCGATGCGCGACAGGTAGCTGAGCAAACCATTGAACAGCCAGACATCGGTTCCGGGCTTGATCGGCAGGTGCAGGTCGGCCAGTTCGCAAGTTGCGGTGCGGCGCGGATCGACCACCACGATCTTCATATCGGGGCGCGCTTCCTTCGCGCGCGTCAGGCGCTGGAATAGGATCGGGTGGCACCAGGCCAGGTTGGAGCCGACCAGCACCACCATGTCGGCGTGGTCGATGTCGTCATAGTTGACCGGCACCACGTCTTCACCAAAGGCGCGCTTGTGGCCGGCCACTGCGGACGACATGCATAGGCGCGAGTTGGTGTCGATGTTGGCGGTGCCGATGTATCCCTTCGCCAGCTTGTTGGCGACGTAATAGTCTTCGGTCAGCAACTGGCCGGAGACATAGAACGCCACGGCATCCGGGCCATGCTCGTCGATGATGGCGCGCCACTTGTCGGCAACGTGGTCCAGCGCTTCGCCCCAGGCAACGCGCTGCAGCGATCCGTCGCCGCGGCGCTCGCGCATCATCGGATAAAGAAGGCGGCCTTCCAGGCCGATGGTTTCCCCCAGCGCCGAACCTTTCACGCACAGGCGCCCCTGGTTGGCCGGATGCGCGGCGTCGCCAGCGATATCGAATCCACCATCAGCACGCGGCGTCGCCGTGACACCGCAACCAACACCACAATAGGCGCACGTCGTCTTAATCATGAATTCACGCAGCCTGCGCGCAAAGCGCCTGCCCAAACAAAAGGTGGTTGCGCATCGACGAAATGTCGGTGCGGTTCTGTATCAGGTCGAAGTACCATGGGCCGTCCTGCACGTCGCCATACAGCACGGCGCCGGCGATGCGGTCGCCGTCCAGCACCAGGCGCTTGTAGACGCCGCGGCGCGGATCGCGCAGCACCAGGTCTTCGCTGCCTTCACCGCCAATAAAGTCGCCGACCGAGTACAGGTCGACGCCAGTCACCTTGAGGCGGGTCGGGGTAACCTGCTGCACGTAGCGGCGGTGGCCGGCGCCTGCCAAGTGGGCGGCGCAGACGCGCGCCTGCTCCCAGATTGGCGCCACCAGGCCGAAGGTGGAACGGCGGTGCTGCACGCATTCGCCAACGGCGTAAATGCGCGGATCGAAAGTCTGCAAAGTGTCGTCCACCACGATGGCGCGTTCACAATGCAAGCCGCTGCGCTTTGCGAGCTCGATATTCGGCCGCACGCCGGCAGTCATCACCACCAGGTCGGCCGGGATTTCGCTGCCGTCGGCAAAGCGCACGGCAGTTACACGGTCGGTGCCTACGATCTCGCTGGTCTGCGCTTCCATGCGGAAGGCCAGGCCCTTTGCCTCCAGCGCTTTTTGCAGCAACTGGGCGGCAGGCTTGTCCAGCTGCTGGTTCATCAGCGCGTCGGTTACGTGCACTACGGTGACGTGCATGCCCTGCCGCTGCAGGCCGTTGGCGGCTTCCAGGCCGAGCAGGCCGCCACCGATCACTACGGCGTGGCGGTGGTTGCGCGCGGCTTCCAGCATCGATTCAACGTCCTGGATGTCGCGGAAGGCCAGCACGCCAGGCAGCTCATGGCCCGGCACGGGAATGATGAAGGGGCGCGAGCCGGTGGCCAGCAGCAGGCGGTCATAGCGCACTTCCAGGCCGGAGCGGGCGCGCACCAGGCGGCGCTTGCGGTCGATGTATTCGACCGGGTCGCCCGTGTGCAGGGTGATGCGATTCTGCTCATACCACTCACGCGTGTTCAGCATGATGTCATCAACCGTCTTCTCGCCCGCCAGCACAGGCGACAGCAGGATGCGGTTGTAGTTGCCGTGCGGTTCGGCGCCGAAGACGGTGATGTCATACATGTCCGGCACGAGCTTGAGCAGCTCTTCGACCGTGCGCATGCCGGCCATGCCGTTGCCGACAACAACCAGGGCGGGCTTCATGCGCCGACCCAGACCTTCCCGCCTTCGATGCGTGCCGGCCAGGTTGGCACCGAGTGTTCAGGCGCTTCCAGGCATTCGCCGGTCTGCAGGTCGAAGTGGTGCTTGTAGATCGGCGAGGCGACCACCAGGCGTTCGCCGAGGTTGCCGACCAGCCCGCGCGACAGCACGGAGGCGTCGGAATTCGGGTCGTAATTGCCGATGGCGAAAACGCGCGGTTCGCGGCCGTCATTCAGGTGGAACACGGCCACCTGCTGGCCCTGCAGCAGGGCGCAGACGCCGGTGTTCGGCACGATCTGGTCGACGTCGCAAATGGCGGTCCAGGCGGAGGCGGATTGGTCACGATGCATGGCTAGTCTCCTTATGCGATGGCTTTGATGGGGATGCGCTTGCGCTCTTCCACGGTGGCGGGGCGGATCTGGCCGCGCTCTTCCATGAAGACCACATTGCTGTCGGCTTCCGGGCTGTTGACGAAGTGGCGGAAGCGGGCGCGCGTTTCGGGATTGTTGACAGCCTCTTTCCATTCGCAGGCGTAGGTATCAACCACGCGCTGCATGTCCTGTTCCATCTCGGCGTTGATGCCCAGCTTGTCGCTGATGATCACGTCCTTCAGGTAATCCAGGCCGCCTTCCAGGTTTTCACGCCAGGTGCTGGTGCGCTGCAGGCGGTCGGCGGTTCGGCTGTAGAACATCAGGAAGCGGTCGATGTAGGCCACCAGGGTTGCCTTGTCCAAATCGGAGGCCAGCAGCTCCGCGTGGCGCGGCTTCATGCCGCCGTTGCCGCACACATAAAGGTTCCAGCCTTTTTCGGTGGCGATGATGCCGACGTCCTTGCCCTGCGCTTCGGCGCACTCGCGGGTGCAGCCGGACACGCCGAACTTGATCTTGTGCGGGGTGCGCAGGCCTTTGTAGCGGTTTTCCAGCTCGATCGCCAGGCCGACGGAGTCGTCGACGCCATAGCGGCACCAGGTCGAGCCGACGCAGGATTTCACGGTGCGCAGCGACTTGCCGTAAGCATGGCCTGTTTCAAAGCCGGCGGCGATCAGTTCTTCCCAGATCGCCGGCAGCTGCTCGACGCGGGCGCCGAACAGGTCGACGCGCTGGCCGCCGGTGATCTTGGTGTACAGGCCGTATTTCTTGGCCACCTGGCCGACGGCGATCAGGCCTTCCGGCGTCACTTCGCCGCCCGGCATGCGCGGCACAACCGAATAGGTACCGTCCTTCTGGATATTGCCCAGGAAGTAGTCGTTGGAATCCTGCAGGCTCGCATGCTCCTTTTTCAGCACGAAATCGTTCCAGCAGGTGGCGAAGATGCTTGCCGCCAGCGGCTTGCAGACGTCGCAGCCCAGGCCTTTGCCGTGGCGTGCCAGGAGGTTTTCGAAGGTCTTGATCTGGCCGACGCGGATCAGGTGGAACAGTTCCTGGCGCGAGTGCGGGAAGTGTTCGCAGACATGGTTGTTCACGTCCATGCCGAGCTTCTTCATCTCGGCCTTCATGATCTGGGTTACCAGGGGCACGCAGCCGCCGCAGGAAGTGCCAGCGCCGCAGCATTTCTTGATGGCGCCGATGCTGGTGGCGCCGCCGGCGACAGCCTCGCAGATGGCGCCTTTGGACACATCATTGCAGGAGCAGATCTGGGCACCGGCAGGCAGCGCATCCACGCCCAGGCCTGGCTTGGCTTTGCCGTCCGACTGCGGCAGGATCAGGAATTCCGGCGCTTCCGGTAATTCGATCTTGTTCAGCATCATCTGCAGCAGGGTGCCGTATTCGCCGGCATCGCCCACCATCACGCCGCCCAGCAGGTACTTGCCGCAGTCGGAGACCACGATCTTCTTGTACACCTGCTTGCGTTCATCGGTGAACTGGTAGCTGCGCGCTCCCTCCGCCTTGGCATGCGGGTCGCCGATGCTGGCTACGTCCACGCCCATCAGCTTCAACTTGGTGCTCATGTCGGCGCCCGTGAACTCGGCGGCGCTGTCGCCGGCAATGTGGCGCGCGGCCACGCGGGCCATGTCGTAGCCTGGAGCCACCAGGCCGAAAACCTGGCCGTTCCACAAGGCGCACTCGCCGATGGCGTAGACGTCCGGGTCGCTGGTCTGGCAGCGGTTGTTGATGGCGATGCCTCCGCGCGGGCCGACTTCCAGCCCGCATTCGCGCGCCAGGTAGTCGCGCGGGCGGATGCCGGCGGAGAACACGATCATGTCGGTGTCGAGCGAGGTGCCGTCGGCGAACTGCATGCGGTGCGTACCGCTTTCACCGGCCACGATGGCGGTGGTGTTCTTGCCGGTGTGGACCGTCACGCCCAGGTCCTCGATCTTCTGGCGCAGCACGCGGCCGCCGCCGTCGTCGACCTGCACGGCCATCAGGCGCGGCGCGAATTCGACCACGTGGGTTTCCAGGCCCATGTCCTTCAGCGCCTTCGCGCATTCCAGTCCGAGCAGGCCGCCGCCGATCACCACCCCGGTTTTCGAGCGGGCGCCGCATTCCTGCATGGCTTCCAGGTCTTCGATGGTGCGGTAGACGAAGCAGTCCTTGCGGTCCTTGCCATCAATCTGCGGCACGAAGGGGAAAGAACCGGTGGCGATCACCAGCTTGTCATAGGCCAGCACTTCGCCGCTATTGGTGGTGACGGTGTGGGCGGCACGGTCGACGGCGATGGCGCGCTCGTTCAGCTTGAGCATCATGTCCTCGCGGTCAAAGAAGCCCGGTTCCACCAGGGACAATTCGTCGGCGCTCTTGCCGCTGAAGAATTCGGACAGGTGCACGCGGTCATAGGCCGGGCGCGGCTCTTCGCAAAGGATGGTGACTTCTGCGCTGCCTGCCGGCAGCGACTTCAGGAACTGGTGGCCCACCATGCCATGGCCGATGACGACGATCTTCATGCTGCTGCTCCTGCAATTGCGTATTCTTTTACGGTGGTTTCGCTGAATCGTGCGCCCAGTGCGCACAGGGCGGAGATGGCGACCAGAACGCCGAGAATCCACAAGGTCTGCTGGGTGTTGCCGACGCCTTTCAGCAGGAAGCCTGCCGCCACGGCGCCCACGTTGCCGCCGGCGCCGATGATGCCGGCGACGCCGCCCAGCGCGCGCTTGTCGATGAACGGCACCAGGGCGTAGGTAGCGCCGCAAGCCATGTGGGTGAACAGGCCGAACACCAGCATCGAGACCACGGCCAGCAGCACGCTGTCCGCCTTGGAGAAGAACAGCAGGCCGATGCCCTCGCCCAGCATCATTACGAACAGCAGGGTGACGCGGCTATTCAGGCTGCCGCGGGCTGCGGCCTTGTCGGATACCCAGCCGCCCAGCGCACGGGCAAACAGCGCCAGCAGGCCGAAGCTGCCGGCCGCCATGCCGGCCTGCGGCAGCGTGAGCTTGAAGGTGTCGACGTAATAAGTAGCAGCGATGTTGTGGATGAAGATCTCGACACCGAAGCAGGCGCCGTAAGTCACGAACAGCATCCAGACGCGGTAGTTGACTGCGGCGAGCTTGAAGCTGCTCCAACCGCCTTTCTTGCCGCCTTCGAGCTCGATGCCGGCGGCGCGCAGGTCGGCGTAGTTGCCAGCCGGGCAGTCCTGGGTGAAGCGGTAGTAGAGGAAGGCCATGACCAGCATCAGCACGCCCGGTACGACCAGCGCAGCGCGCCAGCCCATGGTTTCGCTCACACCCAGCATGATCATGGCGGCCATGATCATCGGCATGGTCGACTGCACCACGCCGCCGCCTGCATTGCCCCAGCCGGCAGCAGCCGCGTTGGCGGTGCCAACCACATTCGGCGCGAACATGACAGAAGTATGGTACTGGGTGATCACGAAGCTGGCGCCGACTGCACCAATCAGCAGGCGGAAGAACAGGAAGCTCTCATAGGTCTGTGCCGCGGCCACGCCCAGCACGGGGATGGCGCCCAACAGCAGCAAGCCGGTATAAGTCTTGCGCGGTCCGTAGCGGTCGCACAGCGGACCGATGACCAGGCGCACGATGATGGTGATCGCTACTGCGGCGATATTGATATTGGCAATCTGCGCCGGGGTCAGGCCGAATTCGCCTTTAATCACGGGCATCAATGGCGCGCAGGCGAACCACGCGAAGAAGCAGACGAAGAAGGCCATCCAGGTGAGGTGGAAGGCACGCATCTGCGGCGTTGAGAAAGAAAACAGTTTGATGCTGGTCGCTTTGCTGGCCATGGTTTTTTGTCCCTGAAAACAAAAAGGCGTCCGCACAGCCACTGCCATCGAAGGCAGCGCTGCGCGGACGCCGTTGTCCGGTTTTGCCGATCCTCCGTTAGACCGACCCTTGACCTATGCTTTGCAAGAGCTGTGCCAGCTGCTTCGCAGGGGGGAAACCGCTCGCCAGGCCGCGAAAAAGACGGTTTTCGCCATCTGGCGGTGCAAAGCGCCCAACAATGGTGCACCGCAATAGCGCACGCGGGGGTTCATAAGCGTGCGCGCCTCAAGCGTTGGCTGCCTGCAGCGCGGCTTTGACCATGTCGTCGATTTCGGTGGTGATGTTCGACAGTACGCCGGCCACTACGGCGAATTCGCGGCCCGCATGGCCGGCCCGTGCCGCTACGACGCGGGCATTGAAGGTGACCATCTTGGCCTGGCGGGCAATGGTTTCGATTTCCGTGATCACGCCGCGCAATTGCTTCTTCATCAGGACCGCGTGTTTCTTGGACTGCTCTTCATAGATGGCGGTGATCTGGTTCAGCACCGCCAGGACCGGCGTGGCAGTGGCCACCAGCTGCTCCAGCGCCGGGCCGGACTTGCCGCTGTCCAGCGCGCGCAGGGCCAGGTCAATGAAGGCAGCGATCTGGCGCGCGCCGTCGGCGCGGCCGTGGTAGGCCTCCTCCAGCTCAGGGCAGAAAATACCCGGCAGCGAGTCGGTGCCATTCAACAGGATATGGTGCGCGTCGCGGAACAGCTGGAGCGCTTCGCGCGCGATGGCCGCGGCGCCTTCCTGTCCCTGGGCGGCCAGCACGGCGTACAGCACCAGGCGCTGGGAGGTGAACCGGCGGCGGCCGGACAGGTTGATCAGCGCTCCGAACACTTCGCCCGACAAGGGCTTGGCCGCTTCCTGCATGGGTTCTCCTTCACTACATGCGGATGGCAAAGGACGCGGCATAGCGCTCGGGGTCCCTGCCATCCCAGGTGGTTCCGTCCATCAGCACTGAGCTGCGCAAGGTGCTGGCGGGGATTGGAGTCTCCGTTATTTCCGCCGCCTCTTTATAGAGTGCGGTCTGGTGAACCTTCAGGGCTACGCCGAGATAGTCGGGCGAAGCCTTGAGCAAGCCCCAGCGCCTTTGCTGGGTCATGAACCACATGCCGTCCGACAGGTAGGGGAAATTGGCCGCGCCTTCCTGGTGGAAGCGCATGCTGTGCGCGTCCTCCCAGCTGTGGCCCATGCCATCTTCATAATGGCCGAGGATGCGCTGCCAGATCACGTCCTTGCCGGTGTTGACGTACTGGACCGCCGAGATGATCTCTGCCATCGCCATGCGGTTGGCGGCGCTGGCGTCGATCCAGCGGCTCGCTTCCAGCAGGGCGGAAATCAGGGCGCGAGCGGTGTTGGGATGGCGGCGCACGAAGTCGGCGGTGGTGGCCAGCACCTTCTCCGGATGGTCGGGCCAGATCTGCTGGCTGGTGGCAATGGTGACGCCCACGCCATCCATCACGGCGCGGTGGTTCCATGGCTCGCCGGCGCAGAAGCCGTCCATGTGGCCGGCCGCCAGGTTGGTCGCCATCTGCGACGGCGGCACGGTAATCACGCGCGCTTCGCGCAGCGGATGCACGCCGTAAGCCGCCAGCCAGTAATACAACCACATGGCGTGGGTGCCGGTCGGGAAAGTCTGGGCCCAGCGCAGCTCGCGCTCGTGCGACAAGGCGGCAACACCGGTGCCGTCGCGCACGCCCTCGTCCACCAGCCGGCGCGACAGGGTGATGGCCTGGCCGTTGCGGTTCAGGTTCATCAGGATGGCCATGTCGCGCCGTGCCGAACCCACGCCGAGATGGGTTGCATAGACAAGCCCGTACAGCGCATGTGCGGCATCAAGTTCACCGGTCAGCAGCTTGTCGCGCACGCCGGTCCACGAAGTCTCCTTGCTCAATACGATGCGGATGCCGTGCTTGCGGTCCAGTCCAAGCACCGACGCCATCACCAGCGACGCGCAATCGGTCAGCGGGTTGAAACCAATCCTGACAATGTCTTTTTCAATCTGCATACGTCACTCCTGCCGGCGTTGCACCATCGCGGTGCACTAACCGAGCAAATCCTCCGCTTCCAGGATGCGCTGCGCCAAATCGGCCAGCTTCAGGTTCTTGTTCATGGCCATGCTGCGCAGCTTCTGGAAAGCCTGGTCTTCGGTCAGGCCCTGGCGCGCCATCAGGATGCCTTTGGCGCGGTCGATCAGCTTGCGCTCGGCCAGCTTGAGGCGCGTGCCTTCCAGTTCGTCCAGCAGCTTCTGTTCGCGCCTGAAGCGCACCAGCGCCACGTCCAGCACGGGCTTGATGCGTTCAGGCTGCAAACCCGCCACCACATAGGCGGAAACGCCCGCCGCCATTGCCGCTTCCATGGAATCGGCCTTGTCGTCTTCGGTGAACATGACGATGGGACGGCGCTCGTCGCGGGTGGCAATGACGATGTGTTCGAGCACGTCGCGCGCGTCCGATTCAGCGTCGACGATGATCATGTCGGGCTGCAGGCGGGCGATGTGTTCGGGCAGGTGGAAATCGGCCGGCAGTGAGGCGACCAGGTCGTACCCGGCCTCCGCCAGGCCGGAGTGCAAGGCTTGCGCGCGTGCCTCACTTTCGTGCGGCGGATGGATCAAAACGATGCGTAAATTGCGGCTCATGCCCCTTGTGTTGCAAGAACCGCGCCAGCCTTACATCAAAGGGAGGGGCATCAGGCTGTATTGATCCCAGAACAACAGGTCGTCCGGCATCCAGGAATGGCAGTACAGGTGCTGTGGACGGATGGCGTGGGCACGCAATTCCTGCAGCAATTCCTCGCTTTCTGCAGCGCTGGCGCCGACCACGCGGGTAATAGCCGGATCGGCAACGAACAGGGCGCGCCGGCCCGTTTCCGGATGCAGACGCACCAGCGGCAAAGCGCCGACAGCGCCATCCTGCGCTGCGCGTGCATTGTGGACCAGGCGCCGCAAGCCCAAGGGCAGCGTGTCATAAGCCATCTGCAGGTTGGCAAACAAGGTTGCTTCGCCGGCCGGCGCCAGCGTTTGCGCGGCCAGGCGCTGGCCAGCCTCGCGCTGCAAGCGCGCCGTGATACGCTGGCCGCGGAAAACCAGCAAATGGTGGTCGCGCAGGGCAGACTGCAGGCGGACGGTGTTGTTGTCGTCCTGTTCCTGCCCGAGGTTGTAGCCGATAACTTCTGCGCCCAGCGGCGCGTCGAGGATGCGGATGTCGAAATGCTGCCAGTTCATGCGAGCAGTCTATGCGCCATCGGTATGCGTTGGAAACGAATGGTTTTTGATATTAATATGCGCTTTTCGCAAAGCACAGGAACTGCATGAATACGACTATCTCCAGATTCCACCTCACGCTGGCCGCCGCCGTGCTGGCCGTCCTGGCCTGGTCGGGCATCGCTCCCTACGACCGCGCCACCTGGTGGATGGAAGTGGCGCCGGCGCTGGTCGCCTTGCCGCTAATGGCAGCGACCTACCGCAGCTATCGCCTGACCGACCTGCTGTATGCGCTGATCGCCGTGCATTGCGTGATCCTGATGATCGGTGGCGCCTATACCTATGCGCGGGTGCCGCTCGGCTTCGACCTGCAGCACTGGTTTGGGCTGTCGCGCAATCCTTACGACAAGATCGGCCATTTCGCCCAGGGCTTCGTTCCCGTGATGGTGGCGCGCGAGATCCTGCTGCGCGGCCGCTATCTCCCTGCCGGCAAGATGCTGGCCTTTATCGTGCTTTCCATCGTGCTGGCGATCAGCGCGGCCTATGAGCTGATTGAATGGGGTGCTGCCGTGGCCCTCGGCCAGGGTGCTGACGAATTCCTCGGCACCCAGGGCGACCCGTGGGATACCCAGTCCGACATGTTCATGGCCCTGATCGGCGGCGTCGCCGCGCTGCTGACGCTGACTCGCCTGCACGACCGCCAGTTGGCCAAACGCTAGGATGCTGGCCTCGATCATTCCAGTCTTCCTGCTGATCATGCTGGGAGTGGCGATCCGCCAGTCCCGCTGGATGCCGGATGACTTCTTCCCTTCGGTAGAGAAGTTCTCGTACTTCATCGCCTTCCCGGCTTTGCTGTTCACCGGCATTGCACGGCTCGATTTCCATGGCCGGATGGTGGGGGAACTGGCGCTGGCGACGCTGCTGCCGACCTTCATCGTGGTCGGCCTTGCGCTGCTGGTGCTGTTGTTCTGGCGCGGCCTGCCCGACCCAAGCCGTTCCTCGGTTGTGCAGGGGGCGATGCGGCCAAACAGCTATTTCGGGATCGCAGTATCAGCCCTGTTCTTCCCACAGCAGACGGCCGCGCTGGTCATGCTGGCGCTGGCCTTGTGCCTGCCGGTGGTGAACGTGATCTCGATTCTGGCACTGTCGTGGTGGAGCGGCAGCAAGCCGAACCTGGGCAAGGTGGCAAAAACGCTGGCGACCAATCCCATCATCCTGGCGACGCTGGCAGGCACGATTGCCAGCCTCACGGGACTGGCCGTGCCGGCGCCGTTGATGAACACACTGGATATCCTCGGCAAGTCCGCGCTCGCGCTCGGCTTGATCAGTGTGGGCAGTGGCCTTGTGTTCTCCCTGGAGGGCATGCGCCCGGTAGCTTTGGCCTTCACTTCCGCGCTCAAATTGCTGGTGCTGCCTTTTGTGGCCTCGCGCGTGTGCGTGATGTTTGGCGTATCCGAACCGGTAGCGCTGGCAGCCTGCTTCTACTGCGCGCTGCCGACCGCGCCCAACGCCTACATCATGGCGCGTCAGCTAGGTGGCGATGCGCGCCTGATGGCGTCCCTGATTACTCTGCAAACGCTGCTGGCGGCGGCAACGATTCCGTTCATCCGGCTGTTTACTTGATGCTGAAGGGATCAGCAGCACTGTAGCGGCACTCCCTCGGCAAAAGATTTTGCTGGACGCCGCCATGCAGGCAGCGCCAAACGATGTACCCATCCTTGTCAGTGCTTGGCGCCATGTAGAACGTCTTCCCCGCGTTAAGTCCTTGGTTTAACGTAATCTCGAGTTGCGCCGTCTGCTGGTTCAGCTCAATGCTGCGCACATCGGCAGGAATTGGCTCCGTCATACCGGTATCGGCCACCGTCGCGGGCAGGCGGTGGTTCCTGACGATGTAGGCACCGACGTGGGATGCCACACGCTGTGTGTACATGAAGGTCCTGAAGTCGACGGTGGGGGCCGTGTGGCGCGAGAAGGCAGGAATGGCGACAGCAGCCACGATGCCAAGGATCGGTATGGACAGCAAGCAGACACCCCAGGTGCTCCACTGGCGCTGAACGCGATTGAAATGTTCAACGCTGTCCCAGCGCTTGTTCTGCCACGCCCATTCACGTCCTTTCACGCCGAGGATAAGGGCAATGATCCAACCCACGATGGGCACTAGCGCCAGCAGCCCGAACCCGACGCGGTTTCTGCCTGCCCAGATCCAGTTCAGGATAAACGCGCCCCACGACCATCCAGGTATCTCCGGCGGCAGCGGGTATAAATTGCCGAGACCTGAAGTGTTTCCAGTGGCATTTTCCTCAAAGTGGGCTTGCGGAGCCGCGTAGACATTCACTACTTCATCCGACATTACATCACTCGCATATTTCAAAAACCACCACAATAGCAAGCGATACCCCGCCATGGCAACGTATTAGAGGAGACGCTTTGCCTCAAGCAGGGCGTTGATAATGGCTTGGCGGGCCGCGGCGCGGGCTTCGCTGCTCGGCACGCGCAGGGCGTAGGCCGGATGATAGGTGGCGACGATCCAGCGGCCACCGCGTTCGACCGGTTGGCCCATATAGTCTTTCAGCGCCACGCTGCCGCTTTGCAGGACGGATTTCAGCGCAGTCGCACCAAGGGCGACGATGACGTCCGGCGCCACGCTTTCCAGTTCCGCTTCGAGCCAGTAGTGGCACGCGGCGACTTCTTTTTGCGCGGGCGTCTTGTGCATGCGGCGCTTGCCACGCAGCTCCCACTTGAAGTGCTTGACCGCATTGGTGATGTAGACCTGGCGGCGGTCGATGCCTGCCGCTTCCAGCGCGTCGTCAAGCAAGTCGCCGGCGGGGCCGACGAAGGGCTTGCCGGCCAGGTCTTCCTGGTCACCCGGCTGCTCACCAACTAGCATCAGCTTCGCGCGGCGCGCACCCTGCCCGCCGACGGGCTGCGTGGCATTGCGCCACAAATCGCAGCGGCGGCACTCATCCAGTGTGTGGGGCTGTTGCTCTTCGGGTCCTTGCGGCTTCGCTTTCATCAGCCAATTGTACGAGGCCTCAAGCCGAGCGGCGCACGATGTAACTGCCGATATCGAAACGCCGCGTTATGTGGCGATAGTGGAAGGTGAAGCCCGGCCATATCACCAGGTTGCGGCCGCGCGAGTCGAGGTACCAGCTCTTGCAGCCGGTGTGCCACACCGTGCCCTTAAGCTTCTGCTGCAACTTGCGGTTGTAGGCGCCCTGCACTGCCGGTTGCACATCAACCGAGTGCAGTCCATCGCGCAGCACCCGGCGCACGCCGTCCACCGCGTAGCGCACGCCGGATTCGATCATGTACACCATGGAGTTATGGCCCAGCAGGGTGTTCGGCCCTGTGATCATGAAGAAGTTGGGGAAGCCGGCCACGGTAGCGCCCTTGTAGGCGCCAGCACCCTGCTCCAGCGCCTGTGCGAAGCTGCAGCCATCTCGGCCGCGCAGCTCGATCTGGCCGTAGGCATGCTCGACGTCGAAACCGGTGGCGTAGATGATCACATCCACCGCACGTTCTTCGCCACTGCCGGTGACGATGCTGTGTTCGCGCACTTCACGGATACCCTCTTTCAGCACTGCGACGTTCGGCTGCGCCAGGGCGGGGTAATAGTCGTTGGTCAGCAGCACGCGCTTGCAGCCCAGTGTGTAATCCGGCACCAGCTTGGAGCGCAGTTGCGGGTCAGCGACCTGGCGCTTCAGGTGGCGCATGGCTTGCCATTGCATGACTTTCGCCAGCACAGGGAGAAAGATAAACAGCACTACACGCGATTCGAACTGCACGTAGTGCTTGGCGCGGTACAGCAGCTGCAGCGGGCGCACGCGGTCCAGCAGCCATTGCTCGAAGCGGGTGACGGCACGGTCGGGACGTGGCAGCACCCAATGCGCCGTGCGCTGGTAGTGGTCGAGCTGCTGCACCTGCGGCTGGATCTCCGGCACGAACTGCACTGCGCTGGCGCCGCTGCCGATCACCGCTACGCGCTTGCCGCGCAAATCGATGCTGTGGTCCCACTGCGCGGAATGGAAGGATTGGCCGCGGAAACGCTCGGCGCCGGGGAATTTCGGCACGCTGGGCCGGCCCAGCAAGCCGATGGCGAAGATCACCGCGCGTGCCGACATCGCCCCCTTGCTGGTGATGATATGCCACCGGCCCATGGCCTCGTCGAACTGCGCCGACTTTAGCGCAGTGCCGAGGCGCAGGTGCGCTTCAAGGCCGTAGTCGCGCACCACGCGCTGGGTGTATTCGAGCAGTTCGTCCTGGCGAGGGAAAAGTCGGCTCCAGTGCGCGTTCTGCGCGAACGAGAAGGAATAAAGGTGGCTTGGAATATCGCATGCAGCGCCGGGATAGGTGTTGACGCGCCAGGTGCCGCCAAACACTTCATCCTTTTCCAGCATAACGAAATTGCCGATGCCGGCTTCCTTCAGCTTGATGGCGCTGCATATGCCGCCAAAACCGCTGCCCACGATCACCACGTCGTAATCCATTGCCGCCTCCTGGAGGGATTGGCAGACTATAATTTTGCATTAATAACAAGTCAATATGGAGGCGCGGATGTTCTTCTTGTATGCCCTGGGCGGTGCGGCACTGGCTCTTGCGGCGGCAAACCGCCTGCTCCCAGGCCCCTTGGCGCGAGCCTCGCTGGCGCTGGAACGCAAGCGTTCGGGGCTCACGCTGCGGCAAGCTTCCCTGCCGTATCTCGATAGCGGTGGCAGTGGCGAAGTACTGCTGCTGGTGCACGGCTTTGCAGGCGACAAGGACAACTTCACGCGCATTGCACGCTACCTGGCGCCGCATTACCGCGTCATCATCCCCGACCTGCCGGGCTTTGGCGATGCCCGGCGCGACCCCAGCGCGAAGCACGATATGGCGGCCCAGGTCGAAAACCTGCGCGCCTTCATGGCGGAGCTGGGCGTGCAGCGCTTCCACATGGGCGGCAATTCAATGGGCGGCTTTATCGCTGCCGAATATGCAGCCCGCTATCCGGAGCAGGTGGCAAGCCTGTGGCTGCTGGCCCCCGCCGGTACTGAAGAAACGCTTGAATCACCGGCCTTCCAGCAATATCTGGCCGGACGCGGCATGCCGCTGCTGGTGCCCGCGCCAGGCGACTTTGAAACGATGATGGCAAGCTGCATGGCAAGGCCGCCCTTCTTTCCCTATGCGCTGAAGCATGTGCTTGCACGACGCGCGGTAGCGGATTATCCGCTGCACTGCGATCTTATGAAGCAGTTGGTAGATTCCCCCCACCTTCATGGGCCCATCGAAACGCCGGCGCTGATCGTGTGGGGTACCGAAGACCGCATCCTCAGCCCGAAAGGTGCACCTGCCACCATTGCCCTGATGCCGAATGCATGCCTCATCATGATGGACGGCATAGGCCACTTGCCAATGCTTGAGGCGACAAGCCGCACAGCGCGTGACTTCCTCGAATTCCAGAGCCGCGCCCGCTCAAACCGTGCTTGACGACGCCCAGACAGCGTCCAGCTTACAGCTCGTCGCGCCGAAAGCAGCGCCCACCCGGCGTTGTTTAAGGAAGGCCCACTCGGCACGATTTCTCACGTCGGTCAACGTGAACGGCCCTTGCACTTTGTGTTCCGCCAAGTCGATCCTGTAATACTCGCAAGTATCGGCGAGGTGGTATTCCCAGCGATTATTGTCGCTCTCTGTGCGCAGAACAGGGCGCCTGGTGACGAGGATCGCGTCGCCTTGCACAATAAACTCTTCAACCTTCATATGGACGACAAAGCGCGATGCTCCGGTGTCCTCCTCAATGATCGAATTCTGGTCGCCGCCGGCGTGCGTGAAGTAATAGTCTCCTGCGATGTGTATATTCCCGTCCCGCGCTCCCGGCATACCGAAAAGCGCCGCGATGGACAGGAGCATTCCCGACACCAGACAAAGCAAAAGTACTTTGGACGTCATTCTCATCGCCGGCTGTTGAACATTGAAGAAAATTGCTCGGGACTCCACTTCTTCTTGTCAGACACCTGCCCGTCACCCAGCTCTATCAATCTAAGTTGGCCGGACGTAGCGGATATGGTGTCGACGGAGAAGAATGGACTTGAGATCCGCTCTGCCACCTCGGTTACGAGTGCTGTAACTTCCCCATCCCTGGAGAACGGCCATCCGTTCAGTACAAAGTAGCGCTCCTCCGTTTCGGGAAGGAGATCTTCGAATTTACGAATGCATATGCCCGCTCCACCGAACCACGATACTGCTCGATGAGCGCAACAACGTCAGCAATCCCCTCAAGCGTTTGCGAGACTGACCCGCGCTGCGTCGTCAGCGATTTGACGTAGTCCATTACCATGTACAGGTTACTCTAAACGGACAGTATCTTTCGCCTATGAGAGAGCGACAAACCACCAAAATTCTCCTGGCCGACGGTTATGGAGATCCAACGGACAGTTTCCAATTTCCTGTCCGTCAGGCTTTCAAGGGTGTACATCGTCCGACTCTCAAATCCTCACTATCACGCATTTCGTGACTCGGTGTCTTGAGGCTTCGGCCTAAGCGGAAAAACGTTTTCGCCGGTAATTTCAACAATGCGCTTCTTCAGGTTGTAGACCTCTCAAAGGAGCGAAATTTCGCGGGAAATGGCAGCATCACGTTCGTTCAATTTCACATGATTCGTTGTTCGGACGGCGATACATTCAGCTTGTCGATATAGAGCTGAGTGAAATCCGTTGGAGTCGGGTCGGCTTTCGGATCGTAGCCATGTTGCAGGGCAAGCTGAGCTGCAGCGGCTCCTGGTCTGTGCACCGGCACTATGGAGGCATGGGGATGCATTTGAGCGAACAGATTATGTTCGTCCAGCACTCCATTCATTCCCCCAATGAACACCGCCCCCTCAAAGTCATGCGACGAGAACATTGTGGTGCGAAGGGTTAACAAACAAGTCGGAACGTCCGACTCAGCCGGCGTCAAAACCAAATTATCGAAGCGGCTGTTCTCGGCTGGGAACTCCGGCAAAAAACGTCGGGACTGGTACAACGTAACGGCATCAAAGTACTTCAGTCCTAAGCCTGCACAAGCGGCACTAACCATTGGCGTAATAGAGGGATGCCCGCCCCAGACAACATGTCGGCGGCCAAGCACCAACGCCAGAAAAGCCCGCACAGCAGACTGAATCAGCATTGGATCGGCAGTGCCGTAAAATTCTCTCCCTGGCTTAGGGACACTTGCGGACAAAAAGATAGACTTCATGTTAGTTCCAATCGGAGAAATCCCAGCCCGCTTTATAGCTACTCACTAAACGAACTGCCCCTTTCACGTACTGGCTCAGCCAGTCCATGTGGGCCTTCCACTCTTGTTCCTCGACGCCACCATCATCGTACACCACCGCAACTGGAGGAGGATGATTATCCCGCGTAGCGTCAAACAGAGTATAGGAAGTGGGTACGCCGAGGGCAGGATAAACGGCGATCCGCTTCCCTTTAGGTGTAGCGACAATCAGACTACGCCTAAGGGAGAGCCCTTCCAGCCTTCCTCGACCGCGTAACACAGACGCCTGCAAAGTCGAGATCAACTGCTGGAACCTCGCGGTCACACTCCTAGTGCGCGTATCCTCAACTGAATCGCAAATTCGCTTAATCGCCGCTGGCGTCAACTGCCCTGGTTGACCAGAAAAGTCTGCCGCATCCAACTCTAACGACGTCGCGAGTTGTGCTCGTTCATTGAGCTTCACGCCTGGCCAAGCCGCGCGAAGCAGCGGGATTCCTCGCCAGGTCGCGCGACCAAATTCAGCATCAGCCCACCGACTTTCGAAGTACTTTTCCGTATCAAGGAATAGCAAGACGTCACAATCGCACAGTCGCTGCCAAAGCACCTCTTGAAAGTGCTCTCCCGGTTGAATATCGTGCGTATCAAGGAAGACGTCGAAGAGGCGCGCCGAGAGTGCGGCATAAAGCTGCAATGCCGCTTCTGTCGATTCATCGCGACGATAACTAATGAAAACGCGCCGCTGCCGAGGAAGCAGTGATGCACACTCGAGAAGAGCAAGCACCGCCCCCCGTGCGCCAGCCCTATCCCACGGAAGGCCATTTAAGGCCGCAATAGTCGGCGGGAAGTCGGCCGCAAAGCCCGCCTGGCTCGTTGAAATTGGAATGACCGGAATCCCGTGAGCCATAAGGCGAGAAACATATTGCTCAGCGTCGGCACCGATCGGGAAGCTTAGTGCAGCCGAACAACGTTCGCCACTCGGTCGGAACGTGCCTGGGTCACCAACGTACAAACTCACCTCGACACCAAGCGTAAAGCCAAGCTCCGCCAACCTGGCTGAGAGTTCCCCCTGGATTTCGTTCACGATGTCTGAAGACGCCTTACCAAAGACAGCCAGTTCGTAAAAAGCATTACTCATAATGTTTCGAATTTTAGATGGTCAGAAAAGCAACACTTCTTAGCATAAGTATAACTTATCCGCCTAGCCTTTTATGAGAGAATCGAAGCCAGCCATTGCTCGATGTTTACTTATGCACGGCTGTCACTCAGGGAACCGGTCGTATAAATAATCCAACGAGTGGTTCCCCTTCAGCCCCTGCCGTTTCCACGAATGAAATTCCCTAGCCGAAAACGGAGTCAGGTGGGCAAGCGGCGCGGCGTATGCAAAGACGGGCAACGCTTCGGCACTAACACTGTCTTGTGCAGCCCTTTTAGTTTGATAGCTTTCTAACGCCAATCTTGTCGGACGCCTCTTCCTTAAGAATTTAGTTGCGTTGAGCTCGGAATATATCCAAGGTGAACCAGTGGCTTCGCTGCTGTTCCTCGCAAAATTCTTGGGCAAAATGGAGTTCTCAGTATTCAAGAAGATCACCAGCTCACACTTATCGATCATCTTTGTAAGAGCAGCGGCCAACATGAGGTGAACATGAGATGTGGACCTATTTCGCAATTGATAACTATAGGTTTGACCACCTTCATTCATGCAAAAAGTATTGTCGATCTCTAGCAGGAGTTCGTCCGCATACCCCCATACATGTGAGTCGATGAAGGGAGTCAACTTAAACTCTTCTTCCAGTAGTTTGGCTAATTTTGTCGCCACCCCCAAATCCGCATGCGAGTGCGAAATGAAGACGTTTGCGTTAACTGACCCGAACCAATCGTTTTCGAGCGCCTCCGCGTCCAATTGGCCACCTTTCAAATGCTTCAACAAGTCACTGCGCGCACTGTTTCTCATCGGCGAGCTGTCCCAACTATGGGCATAAACATCTGCGAGATCGCCTTGATCTAAAGTCAAATTAAATGAACGATACACTGACATTCCTAGGCTGTTAATAGTTTCCAACCACCTACATTGATGGCAATTAATGCAAATAATACGACAGTCGGAACAAGTTTGCTTGGCGCCAGCAGTTGGCAGCATGGATCTTGAGCGCGGGCAGGCAGGTCCTGAAAAGATGAATCACCAATCCCTGCTGAGCGAAGGATTTCAATACCCTTCTTAATTCTCCAGAGATCTGATCAAGGCTTCTTCCGATGATGACAAAACTCGCATCATCTTTGGCAAGACAATTGAGAGTTCGAATAACGCGTCACCAACCCGTCCGTCCTTTGAACTTAGACCCGCCCCCGGCAAACGCAACTTCTTGCCTGCATTCGATCACGCGGGAATTTGAACCTCGACGCGACGCCCCGTTGGTAACAGGATCTCACTTGAACCGACCAACAGCGCCTTAGGAAAGCACTTTTATGATGCCTGCGATATCTGTACCTGAGCACTTGAACCCACCTCCCTCTCGGCCATGTAGCAAACGCCCATGTCGTCACTGACCGCACCAAACACAGCCGCGAACTTAGCAAAACTAGCGCTAATCTCCTCGTCTGCATGCTTCTCGTAGAGTTCCGTAAGCAGCTCGCGCGCTAAGACCGGCTCCTCGGGAACATGAACATCCGGTGGAGAGTCCAGCACATGAATGGACTGATCTACAGCCGACAAGCCGACCTGGCTCACGCGACGTTCAAGTGACGCTCTTGCACTGGCACATATGAGATCTGGGAGCCAATCAAGCCTTTCTGGCGACAGTTCTTCAACGAAGGGGGCCGTTAACGTCTGCTGTATGGTCCAGTTCGCGCCACCATGTTCATATTGACGGGCAATGCATTCCGCCGTGCGAACACGCAGGGATCCAGAGGGCACATGGTAGGCGACGTAGACGCTGTGGGGCTGCATGAGTAGATAGTTGAGGTTCTTGCGACGCCCCCCAATACTGAGTGAACCATCTGCATTCAGCTGACTCTCAGTCCCTTTGAGTTGGACGTGAACCCTAACGTTTGTAGCACGCCCATCTGCCATTACCTCAATCTGGCAGTCGGTCCCATAATCTTTGCGGTCGGTAGCCTGCAAAAGGAAGACGCCCTTTCGCTAAGCTTCAGCTGGAAGGCTACGATCGCCTTCTCTTCAATCTCGTGATTTCGGTCACGCCGAGGTAAATCGTCCAAATGGCTCATATTCTTACATTACTGCAGAAGTGAGGTCCTGACGAGACAAGTTCCGCGTCAGACGTGACCCACTACGACTCATCTGAATGAAAGGCCACGCCATATTCACGTTAGTTATTGGCCTTGCGAATCTTGATGGCCTCTTCTACAGCGTTCGAAAGGTGCTGTGTAATCCAAGCGTACCTCTCTTGACTGGTGTTCCCCGCTGGGTTGTAGCACTTCACCAGAGAGGATAGCGGCTTCTGACTCGGGCCATGCGTAATATAGTCGAACGGATTTTCACCAATTGCGGAGGTTTCGCTATTCCGGTCCTTTAATCCATGAATTCGAATGCCGACTACACCAAGACCTTCATTCCACGATTTCACAATCTCGTGGTTGATCCACTTGCGGTTGGCAGTCCTGGTTCCAATAAGAACAATTGTGCAGGTCCGCCCCTTCATCTGCTCGGCGATCCACCGCTCAATCCGCTCGTCGTGATTCGGACCACGAGCAATGGTCTCCCAGGCATTGTCAGGGGCAGGTTGATTGCCTTCGATCGCACCGATTTGCCGCACGGTAGCCGCTCGCCAGTTGTCTGGCTCGTAATGGAAGCTATAGAAGCACTTGCGCGCCATGGCTGACTCCTTGAATTTATCGAACGAGGTACGCGAGGATCAGCATTACAGCAGCCAAGCCAACGTAATAAACTAGCAGAGTTTGCGAAAACAGCGCGCCTCGCCATGTGTTCCTCTTTACTGAGGCGAACGGCTTTGTATCCATCGAGAAATCAATTTTGGATTCTTCAAGAGTGCGGACATGATCATACAGGGCACGAAACTTACGTTCTTGGCTCAGGAAGTACCCGTCCAGCGTCCAAAATATGAACAGTGGGAAGTACGCGATGAGGATATACAATTGATTTGCGTCCTTGGCTGCAAGCGCAAACAGTGCTGCAATCAGCGTGATACTCCAGCCCTTCAGCAGAAACAGATTACCCGCCATACGGTTTACGGCGGACTGGACGAACTCAAGATGCTTATGTTTGTTTGGCGTTTCCATGTTCGTGAAGTTTAGTTGCGTCTTATTATTTTCGAAAACATAAATTTAACATCGTATGCTGACTATTTGTAGAACTTTGCAAGTTTTTTGACAAAACTGGAATCAAGAAGATGCACTTGCCCCCCTTTTTCATTTCCGCTCCAGAAGGCTTGAACTCGCCCGGCCGCTGGCATCGAGTCAAGTCTAGGCTCCAATTTCCGACGTACCTTCTTTCGCAATTTCGAATGCAGCCGCATCTCCAGCGAACATCTCATCAACTCGTGCCTGGCCTTCAGATTCATCGAGATCACTTTGTCCAAATCCTGAAAGTGCGGGTTCACTTCCCTCAACGTTTTCAGGTTATGTTCGCGAAAAACATGTGCCGCCTGTTCCGCACGGGCCTTATCGAATCCGAGCACTTCCAGGACCTGCGATCCCAATTGCAATGACGCTGCAAAGATCTCACGTTCAATCAACGTGACACCTCGGTTAGGCAGCTCATAGTAATGAGTGACATTCCTTGCCCTCGCGAGAATTTTCAATCTGGGGAAGCGACGTCGCACGGCATCTACTAACGCAAACAGCACTGCAACCAACTTAGCGACGCCTTGCCAGCCATGGCTATGACCCTGTCCTGCAGCGCCTGCGAGAAGCAGCACCAGCGCAGTCATCGGGATCGCTGCAATATCCTGGAACAGCAAAATGGAAAAGCTGCTGGAACCGGCGGGACCGGGCATTAGCTTTCGCTCTCCCAGTGTCGCAAGCACAATAGCCGTTGAGGACAAAGCCATCGCCATGCCGACTCTCACCGCAACGCGCCATTCGATACCGATCGCAAGCGCCGCACTGGCCAGCGCAGCAGCGACTACAAGTACTTGGGCTCCGCACCAACCGAAGATCGGGCGCCGCAACGACCAAAGTTTGCTTGACTTTAGTTCCAAGCCAATCAAGAACAGGAGAAGAACGACCCCGAATTTCGAGATATCTAGAATATCGTCGACATTGTCAATAAGTGCGAAGCCCCAAGGGCCAATTACGGCGCCGGCGGCCAGATACCCCAGCACCGATCCCATTCCTGCGCGTTTGGCCAAGGGAACCAACACCAAAGCCGCAATCATAAGTCACCGTCAAGTTCTCGGGACTTCGCTCGCCGGAGGCATCAGGTCAATCAAATTCTGCTTAGAATACATTTCAATCGCCTGCTCCACGTTCTTCTCAAATGCTTCCATTGCCACACGGGAATTGGTCGTATTCAGCTTGTTGCGATCCAACGGGGCAGAGGATGCTGTAACCTCTTCCACATTGACCGTTCTCATGTATTCTGCCATCCACTCACCGAACATCTTGGTGTAATTCGAAGTTAACCCGCTAAAATTCACGCCTCCCGCTCCCAGAGGGGCAGGATGCCCCAATATCGCTGAGCCTAGCTTCCAACGGAATAATGGCGACCAATCAACCCTCAGATCGTCCATTTGCACTTTCAGAGAGTCATAAAACGCTCCCCCTAATACATTGCCAACGGACTTATGGTATCTAGCAAGGTGGTCAACGTACCACTCGGCAATTCCAAGGCCAACATTTAAGGGGTTTACAATCGACTCTTCCACGAGGTTACGCATCCAAACAAACGCGCTAGCCACATTGTCAATGCGACGTTCGCGCACTGCATTGCGTGCGAGAAATGCCTGCAGATTGTCGGCGGTTAGGAATTCGTAGATCTGCAAATATTCGCTTCCCCTAAAATATTCCTGGGCGTCAAAATCGTCGGAATAGAAATCATCTGGAGGCCCGTCGAGAAGATAGACTCCGATTCGTCCCGACACGCTGCCGTCAAAGAAACCCAATTCCCAGGGCATCCACACACCAACAACGTCGTTGTGCTGCTGAGCCGCAGCCGCCGATTTACGGGAGTAGGCAAAGATGAGGCAGGTCGCCTTAGAGAGATTGGTTCGAATAATCTCGACTGTCTTTTTAGTGACGTCCCTTCTGTCGAGAAGTTCGCGAAAATTTTCCTCTCGGAACGGAACGTGCCCATATTCGAGAATCGTTTCCTCTAGCCGCTTCGCCAAGGCACTGTCGCGGTAGCGGTATGAAATAAAGACATCATAGTAGGGTCGCTGCTGTTGCTCTATAGGGCCTTCCATGATTTCCCCCATCACCATTGCATCTCGCCACCGAAATCCTTCGCCCCCACCTTTCGGTTCCAACTCATCCTTGACGCTCATCTTGCTCCAGGAAGCGGTACACGGTGCTATTCACGTTCCGAGACAAGCCGCCTGAGTAATTCTGAGACGAAGGCGTTGAACTAATCTAACAATAGTGCACTTCCCCCTCAGGAAATCTCACGCATTGTCACAGCTCAACGCACCCGGAACTTAGCTCAGGCATAAGGTCCCGTCACGAAATCGCTTGGCGCTTAGGAAGAATCTCGCCATTCGTCATATTGTTTAATCGCTAAGGGCCTCGCACTCAACTTCAATGCCGGTGAGCGGGATGTCACCGAACCGGAGCTCCACTTGTTTCCGGCCCAACTTGAATACGAAGAACAATTCCAAAACTCGATTGCACTGCACCGTCCACATCTCGGTCGTCGCGTTGGCTAGAAACGGCGCAAGGACCATCGCGCTGCTTTGAGGGAGAATAGCGCTGTAAGTTCATCAAACATCACTATTTAATTTTGAGAAATCACTATGCCATTGGAAGCTATCTTACTTGCAATCGGAGCGGCAATCTGGAAGATGATTAAGGAGCTGCCTGAGATCTTCTCGGGGCGAAGAAAGGGGCTTCGTGAAGAAGCGGAATTTGCCGATAAGTTCTTGAAACGAGTCCAAGAGGGAGACTTGCCGAAATTTGCGATTGAAGCAGGCTACCAGGCGCTCGCAGGAAATCGCGAGGTGTCAGCTAAAGCTGTGGAGCACGTACTATCCATTTCTGAAGAGCCGCGCTTGCTTAGGTCTTATGTGGCCGGCCAAGGGCACCTTGAACTGATAGAACGTCCCGGAGAGGTCCGGTTTGAGTTCAAACGCAAATACAAAAGGCCCTCCGGACGCCTCCTGCGCCAATGCGTCTACTTCGCCATATACCTGGCCTCTTTTGTTTGTGCGTTCTTACCCATCTACTGGGCAATTCAACAGATGCAGATGAAACCGCTGGTCAACATTATAGTTGGCGGCCCGATCTTTCTTTCGTTGGCATATTTCTGCCTCAACGAAAGTCACAAAATCAAGTGTGCAGAAGAACTCATGGATGCTCAAGGAGCCGGGCAGGTAGAAGCACAGGAACCTACGGTAATAGCACCGGCTCCATGCGATTAGTGACTGAGCGACGAGACACGAACGACAAAAAACCGGTCGAATACAAGGCCGTTTACAACGAAAAAAACCCGTGGTGGTGGGGCGGCTCTTTGGCTAACCTTAACTGTCGTTCCACAGACGCACCAGTTGACGACGACGCAAATCAGCTGCCATCGTTAGCTCTCGACTATCGGCAGATTTTAATTGGCCTTATCGGCACAAAAAAAAAAAAAAAATTTACATTCAAATTTGCACGCCAAGTCTACGATCAACGTCATAAACTGCGGCGCGTCATCCCGTAAGTCACAGCGAACAAATATGCTTGCCATCAGAAGCTCATCATCAAACTGCACATCGACTCGATTACCCTCTTGTGGACCAAAGACAACCCAATCGTCCAGCATCATCCATGGAGGACCCAAATAATGCACTAGGACTTCTTGGATCTGTCGCGTGCGGGCTAGGGGAATACCAGGGGCGTCCCGGGATTCTTCGCTCGTGTTCGGCGGAGGTGCGCCATTTGGAATGAAAAAGAAATCAAACTGCCGGACAGCCATATTTCGCCGAGTCATTGATGTTTTCGATTACACCAAGTCTACCGAAGGGAAGCAGGTTTCGTGTTGGCGTCGCGCCCCTCCTTCAGCCTACCAACAGGATCGCATGTGGGAGCATCCTAGACCACACTTACGACATGCAGGTGCCGTTCTCCAGTAAGGAAACATCAAATTATTGGTCTCGATGCTTGCTGGCCGGCGCTGGAGAACATTGCCACTGGGGCTCCACATATTGGAAGAACCGCCAAATTGCCAAAATGAGTCAATAGTGCGAAGATTTGCTGCGTTCGCACAAGACAATTTAGAGTGTAATTTGCTATACCTATTCGATAAACAGCTCGCCGCCTCCCGCCGATATGAAAAAACTGAGGCTCCACATTTCTTTGACCGCATAAGTGGCTGGAAGAAAGATCTGCCTATCACCAATCTGCGCGGGTTTGGGGTACTTCGGAACGATGCCGCCTGGCACCTGACGACCGGCTGCATTGATTTCATGCCTTACGCTTTTGATGCAAATGACGTAACGTCCCGAACGCCCCATAGCTTCGGCTTCAATATTTTTATCGAAACCGAGAAGGCTTTACCAATAATTCAAGAGGCCCTCAAAAGTGGGGTTCTGCGTCTTCCCGGTGAACGGCCAATCGTACTTTTCGCTAGTCATAAAACCACGCACATGCATTTTCGTGATCACTTCCACTGGCATGGTGAGGACAGTGATCAACGAAATATCACACTTTCTACTCACCTCGATGGCCTGCCGGAAGATATTGAAGTGGCAGGGGCACGGCTGGACTCTGAACTCAAGTCTTCCCCAAACCCATTTAGTAGCGCGGCCGACTTGTGCGGGAAATTAGGTTTACCGACAAAGGCGACTGACCGAGGCAAGCTCGCATTGTGTGCTCATGGGCCGTTGATCATTGATCGTGAGCGCGCTAGCCTGCGAGAAGGAAATTTGTCCCTGAAAGTGAATGCAGCAATCAACATAGACATCGACAGTGTTACAGTTTGCTATACGTCACAGAAATCTCTGGCCGACAAGGGCCAGCTAAATTACATCGGAAGGGTTGAGGGTCAGTTGGAATTTGCAGTAGATGGCCTGCAGGGGGGCGAATATGAAGTGTTCGCGAACTATGCTGGGGATAATGTCGACAAAACAGTCGTAACCGGTTCAGCCAAGTATTTCTCGCCTATTGTCAGCATCTTCGAACAAATTGATCCAGCCTTGGGTACGCTCCGCCAGAGGCTACTTGCCGAGAACGAAGAGAGTGCTTCTGCAAGTAGCTTAGAGGCGGCAACGGCGTTGTTATTCTCGATGCTTGGTTTCTCAATCCTCCCCTTATACGTCGGCATCGAACTTGACGACGCTCCAGACGTCGTTGCAGTTACACCTAATCAGAATGTGGCACTAGTCGAATGCAGTCTGGTGGACCAGGATAGCCGAGCAAAGATTGATAAGCTTGTTCGGCGGGCCAAGCAAGCACATGACCTTCTTCGAAAGAACGGTGTGGATGGATCACGCGTCCTACCAATTATCGTAAGCGCTCTTACTAAGAATCGTTTGACAGTCACTTTGCAAACGGCTGCTGAGCACAATGTTTGCGTGGTCGCAAAAGAGGAGCTTGAGGAGGTGTTGGCGATGGTCCTCAATGCTACGGCGGCCGAACAAGTCTTTGAGAAGCTCGAGCGTGAAATAAAATTTAAGAACAGTCCAACTCTGCCGGGGACTCGATACAAAGTAGCAATGTCGTTTCCTGGCGAACGGCGACAGTATGTCTCTGCTACGGTCGATGCACTTCAACCTCACTTGCCCCCTGATTCAATCTTTTATGACTACGACCATCAGGCACACTTTGCAAGACCCAATCTCGGCCGCTTCTTGCAAGACGTATACCGAAACAAGGCCGACCTAGTAGTCGTCTTTTTGTGTCAAGAGTACTCCGTAAAGCAATGGTGTGATCTTGAGTGGCGGGCAATCCGTGACCTGATCAAACACGAGAAAGACGATCAGATCATGTTTGTCAGGTTTGACGATGCTCCTGTCGAAGGTGTGCTATCTGTTGATGGGTACATCGATGCCAGGGTCCATTCACCGGAGCAATTGGCTAAATTCATTTTGCAGCGAATTCAAAGCTAAACGTCGTGATGGCTGGGCCGCCTCCCCTCCGCACACCTAATTTTATGAATTCCACACGGAGAGGTCCATTAGGGAGTGGTACCGTCACAGATCTTTGGGAATTCATTTTGGCGGCTAAGGGCAGTCTGCCTAATAATTCCATCATTCAAGCTGGCGCCGGTTCAATACCTACCTTCTGCAACAGGTGATGATGTACGGTGAAGATTTTCTGGGTGCACGTTCGCGAGACTCACTCTACCTACTTGGAGTACCGTAGTGGCTGATCAAGAATACGATGAAATGATGGAGCGTTATGTCGCGCAGCGGGAAGAACTCTCTAGAGAAATGCTGGCCAACGCAGCTGAACTGATAACGAAGTTCACGACTTTCGCGGCAACTAAAGGCGTGAATCTCAGCGCAGAGTCGTTTGAATACATCCAGACCATTGGCATCGTTGCTAAGGCAAAGAACATCGCCAGGACGCTATTGGATCCAATAGAGAGCGAGCGTGACGGTCTGCTGCCATTCAATGATATCTCGAATCGATTTCCTCCAAGCCCCCATGCCGAAGGTTGCTTTGCCGGGCCCGACTTTCTCTTGATGGCACATCCTTGCTTTCGGCGTGTTATGCGCCCAATTAACAACTGGGCCCCTAGGTTTATACATCTGTTCTGGCAGTTCGACGCGCCTGGCGCAGAAAAGTACATTGCCCTCGACGAAGACAGGGTCCGTATCGATGTCAATGGGTCGGGCTATTTCGAGGCAGACACCTGGTATGCAGCACCTTTCGACGAAGACATCCGAAACATCGAAACCGGAATCGCCAAGCTGCGTCCGCCCCTCGACATCAAATCTACCTATGTCTCGTTGTTCTTCGCCGATGTGTACTGCCTCGACATCAAATGGAGCGAAAAGGATGGCATCAAGACGTTCCAGGCTCTGGAAGTGAAGACAGAGAACATTACGATTGAGGTAGATGGCCAGCGCTACTTCCCTGCTCGCTACTTGCACGCCGAATTCGATCTCGCAGCTAACTGTTTCAGGCACTTTGACGGAGCGATCCAGCTTTTCACCGAGGAAGAGTATTTTCAGAGGCGCGATGGTGACTTAAACATGCCGTTGAAGAACACTGCACACATCAAGGCTAGGTCGAACAAGGTCTTCAAGATTAACGGCATACTGCAAACGAAGGAATGGATTGAGTTTTGCAGCCACTTCTTTGCAGCCAATCCACTCACCTTCGAGTACTTCTGTGGCGAGTATCCGAAGCACATCACTGAAGCTCTCACCAGGATCAGAGAACACGCATCTCAACTCGAAGACGAAATCTGACTCCACCACAATCAAATCAAGCATTTCGTACACCCATCGATGGAGACTTCATGTCCCTCACTGACAAAACAGAAGAACTAAAACGTTTGATCCAAGCCTTCGAGTCCGAGGCTGGGAAGTTCCACCCTCTGACGCTCTCGCAACTATATGTGACGCAAGACGGGCCTAGCTTCAATCGAGAATATGCGAAGCCGCACCACGTAATCATGTTATGGCAATACTACGGCGCGATCCCGAAAGTCGGTGGCGTCGAGGGGTTCGTCGAAAACTTAAAGAACAGCGACTTAAAATGGGGTATTCGAGGTGCAGAACTATCGTGCTACGGCGTACTCGAAGGCGATGGTTGCGAATTGTTTGTCCGCATGGCAAAACGCGCGGGGAGTCTGTTTGACACTGAGGAAGCGAGTTCGCTCAAGTCGCGGATAGTTCAAGAACTACTGGATGCCGAGTCGAAGCGACAGGCATCGGCCACGCCGTCCGCAGTATCGAACGATAACCCCCTTGCACTTTGGCTGAACTACCTGCTCTTCCATCTCTCCCTGACCAACCCAGGTAGGGAGAAAGCTCAGCGCATCGACCTTGATCCATTTACTCTGTCCTTGCTCGCATTGGAGAGGCTCTACTCAGAGCGCTCGATTGAAAAGGTGGACAGGTCGGTGCAGCCGCTGACACCGCTCCAATTCAAAGTGGCGATGTCTTTTCCTGGCGAACGTCGACAGTACGTTTCTGCTGCCGTCGATGCGCTTCGACCTCACTTGCCGCCTGATTCAATTTTCTATGACTTTGACTATCAAGCGCAACTTGCGAGACCCAATGTCGACATCCTCTTGCAGGACATATATCGAAACAAGGCCGACCTTGTAGTCGTCTTCTTGTGCGAAGAGTACGCTGAGAAGCGGTGGTGTGGTCTTGAATGGCGGGCAGTCCGAGACCTGATCAAACACAAGAATGATGATCAGGTAATGTTTGTGAGATTTGACGATGCTCCCGTCGAGGGCGTGCTATCTATTGATGGCCACATCGATGCCAGGACCCGTTCGCCAGAGCAATTGGCCGAACTCATTTTGCAGCGTGTGCAGACCTCGACCCGGGGATGAAGTGGGAAGCCTATCCACCTTACCACATCACGGAATCGCCCCCCAGCAACGTCAGTTATTCAAGGCGAATTGCCTTGGTGGCTACGGACAACAGAGAGTGCCGGTTTGGGGCCAGCCTTTAATAGCCGAATCGAGCCATTCTCAAAAGGGTATGGCTCGCTGCTTCCCAATCACTTCGTTACGCTAGGAACCGCCTTGGATTGACCGGGCCAGCTCTTGCCGTGCAAAAGCTGCACGAAGTCCGCATCCTTCCCTGCGACGATGGTTTCGGGCGTCCAAGCTTCGCAAAGCGAATACCACTCCGGAAGGTAATGGCACAGGCGATACTCACTGGTCTTCAGTCATGCCCCATCGGCGGCAACGGCATCGGCCAGTCGCGCGTACGCCTCCGGTGGCATCATCCATCCCCGATAAATGACATCGGCACCGGTTGGGAGCGCAGGCCGGGTGCGAAACTTGCCGGCCTCAAAGTCTTCAATCGAAAGCAATGAGCAAGGAAGGCCGGCAGCAACAACAGCGTTAAACTCCTTGAAGTACGCCTCGTCCACAACGGACTTATCGAATGGGTCGGATGGGTAAATAAAGTGCAGAAGTGGCATCGAGCCGGTCCCGGGAACGGTTAATGATTGAAGGCTGCGCCCTATGCAGGCCGGCCAGTCAGCGCAAAGGCGCGTGTTCGTTTGAGAAACTCGTTGAATTGCGTAGCGTGCTCGGGGAAGCGTTCCTGGCCTTCCGTGAAAATCGCCGCTGCCTCTTCGAGATGCCCCAGCTTCATCAGGCATTCCCCCTTGCAGAAGAATGCCGACATGCCTTCCGGATTGAGGTAGAGGGATTCGTCCAGGTCGCGCAACGCCTTTTCATACAAGTCCAGTTCCATGAACGAGAATGCGCGCCTGTCCAGCGCGTCGGTGTAGCCGGGATAAAGTTCGATGGCCTTGCCGTACTCGTTGATCGCTTCGATGCTGCGGCCTTCGGCAGCGTGTGCGCCGGCGCGCTCGAAATGCGCCTCGGCATTGCGCATGATGGTGTCGACGTCCTGTCCGGTCAGGCGTACGTAGAGCTCGAAATCCATATACTTCAGGCCCTGCAACTCGTGCGCGGAGGCAGGCTGGTTGCCCACAAGCTCCCAGCCCTCCGCAAACGCGGCGGCATCCTTCAACGCATGTGCCATGCGGATCTCGGCCTGCGCTACCGACGACAGGTCCGGTTTGCCTGCACTGGGTTCATAGGTCAGGTAATGCACAGTGGTGCCATCCACGGCAAGGATTTTGGCGGCTGCCCAACCGCCGCCCGCTGGCTGCACCACTACATCGCCCACTTTCACCGTGAGCTGCTGGCAGGGCCTGAACCGCCCGGCCCATTGCGGCTTACCAGCACCCAGAGCAGCAAAAATAGAGGATAGCAATTTGATCATGCATGGAAGTGTACATGCATTTTGAGGATTACCGTCCGCGTCAACGGCAGCGCTTTCCTCCGCAGGCCAGTTGGGGGGCCGTGGCTTAGCCGCAGGTGTGGATATAGGTCGAAGTTTCGACCTCCCACCAGGAGCCGGATTCGGTGCGCCGCCTCCAGGTCAACAATGCAATCCGCTCGCCTTCCGCATCGAATACCAGAATATTTGCAGGTGAACGCACGCCTGGGCCTGGGCCGCAATAACTGCCAATCCAGTATCTCGGCTCAACGAATCCATGTTCACAGTCCGCATGCTTCAGCAGCGGTTGTTCGACGTCCATGAACTGGAAGCGGGTGCCCCCACAACAAAGCGCCCTAGCCACGTGGCGGCGCGCCATTCTCCAACGCAGATACGGTTCCACTGACGACGCCGCGTGTACCGCATCTGCATCCCAAGTCTCGATCGGGTATTCAACGCGCTGCCCACGACGTGCGGCGCCATAGGCATCTTCAAACGCACGTAAGGGGGCAATGTCTTCTGCGATACAGAGACCATTGCAGTCCTTGCACCACGCTGGGCGTACTGGCACAGGCAGCAACTCCTGGTCCGGAACGCTCGCAGCAAGTGGCGTTGTGCCAACGTAGTAAACGGCCTCCCGGAATCCGAACTGAAATTGCTCAAAGCAGGCGGTGCAAACAAAATGGTTTGGCAACATCTGCGGTCAGGCCTAAAGGAAAAAAGCCCGCGATTTGCGGGCCCTTGGATCAGGAAGCGTATTGCGCTAAGCGGGCTTCAAGGCAGGGCTGCAAGTCAGCCTGGGAGCTGATGTTCATGCCCAGGTCGTTCAGCAGGCCGTCCTTCAGGCCGTAGACGAAACCGTGCACGGTCAATTCCTGGCCACGGTCCCACGCGTCCTGAACGATAGTAGTCTGACAGACGTTGACCACCTGCTCCACCACGTTCAGCTCGCACAGGCGCTCGCTCTGTTTGCTGACGTCGTTGAGCGCGGACCCGAGGTAACGCTCGTGCTTTTGCGCTACGTCCTGCACGTGGCGCAGCCAGTTGTCGACCAGGCCCACGCGGCCGCCGGTCAGCGCGGTATGCACGCCTTTGCAACCGTAGTGGCCCACGATGATGACGTGCTTGACCTTCAGCACGTCGATCGAGAACTGCAGCACCGACAGGGAATTCAGGTCCGAGTGCACCACCACGTTGGCGATATTACGGTGCACGAACACTTTGCCAGGCGGGAGGCCCAGCAGTTCGTTCGCCGGTACGCGGGAATCGGAGCATCCGATCCACAGGTATTCCGGTCCCACCTTTGACAGGTCGTGGAAGTATTCAGGGTCCTTGGCAATTTTCGCCTCGGCCCATTTGCGGTTGTTTTCCAGCAGATGCTTCAGTACGTCGTCGCTCATGTTTCTCACTCGAAGAAGTCTTTGACCTTGTCCATGAAGGACTTGGTCTGTGGGCTATGCTTCGCACCACCCTCGGTGGTGGAACGCTCGAATTCACGCAGCAGATCCTTCTGCTTGTCGGTCAGCTTGACCGGGGTCTCAACGGCGACATGGCAGAACAGGTCGCCCGGATAGCCGGAGCGCACGCCCTTGATGCCCTTGCCCTTGAGGCGGAAGGTCTTGCCGGACTGGGTGCCGTCCGGAATCGTGAACGATACTTTACCATCCAGCGTCGGCACTTCGATTTCGCCGCCCAGCGCCGCCTTGGCGAAGCTGATCGGCATTTCGCAGTGCAGGTCGTCGCCTTCGCGCTGGAACACCGGGTGCGGCTTGATGTGGATTTCCACATACAGGTCGCCCGGCGGACCGCCGTTGGTGCCTGGCTCGCCGTTGCCGGTGGAGCGGATGCGCATGCCGTTGTCGATGCCGACCGGGATCTTCACTTCCAGCGTCTTGTTGCGCTTGATGCGGCCCGCGCCGGAGCACGATGGGCACGGTTCAGGAATGATCTTGCCGGTGCCGTGGCATTTCGGGCAGGTCTGCTGGATGCTGAAGAAGCCCTGCTGCATGCGCACCTGGCCGTGGCCGCCGCAAGTGGAGCAGGTGACCGGCTGGGTGCCCGGCTTGGCGCCGGAACCGTGGCAGGTGTCGCACTTGTCCCAGCTCGGCACGCGGATGGTGGTGTCGAAGCCGTGCGCGGCCTGCTCCAGGGTGATTTCCAGGTTGTAGCGCAGGTCGGCGCCGCGGTAGACCTGCGGGCCGGAGGAGCGGCTGCGGCCACCGCCGAAAATGTCGCCGAAGATGTCGCCGAAGGCGTCGCCAAAGCCGCCGAAGCCGCCACCGCCGCCCATGCCGCCCATGTTCGGGTCAACGCCAGCGTGGCCGTAACGGTCGTACGCTTCGCGCTTCTCCGGGTTGGTCAGCATCTCGTAGGCCTCTTTAACCTCCTTGAACTTCTCTTCAGCCTCTTTGCTATCCGGATTGCGGTCCGGATGGTATTTCATCGCGAGTTTGCGATAGGCCTTCTTGATTTCGTCTTCGGACGAGTTCTTAGCGACCCCGAGGATCTCGTAAAAATCACGCTTTGCCATGGTGTACCA